>Ga0131853_10005568_pt1 | contig 22731 bp, 16 predicted proteins | sample TergutLab28metaG_FD_92764 | JGI IMG/M metagenome (GOLD analysis project Ga0131853, IMG submission 92764) | Labiotermes labralis P1 segment gut microbial communities from Petit-Saut dam, French Guiana - Lab288 P1 (version 2) (version 2) | ecosystem: Host-associated > Arthropoda: Insects >...
CCTTTGAACATAATGCCAGCGTCCCCTCAAGCGCCCTTCCTTTGGCGCTCCTCTCCCCCCCCCCCACTCGTGCCACACTGCCCGTTCATCTCATTCTTCTTGATTTAATCACTCGAGGAACAATATAGATCATGGAGCTCCACTCCCTCGTTACCTCGTCCCTCCTACCCCCAAATATCCTACCAGCAGCCTATTCTCAATTACCCTTAGCCTACATTCCTCCTCAGCGTGAGAGACCAAGTTTCACACCCAGGAAAAACAAATGGCAAAATTATAGTTCTGACATGACATGAAGGTCGGAAAGGAATTTTTTATTACTGCGTACACAATGTGTCCACACCTACGGCATTACTACAGATCTTGCTGCAAATATCAGATCAAATTCAGACCATAAGGGGGAAAATGGTTACACGTTCTAACCTCCTGACAGGAACGCCCAGTTCGAACCTCGTCCTGTAGATTAGATATTCTGGCCGTGCTTTCTGAATGTTTCTCTTTCCTCCCAGCTACATGTAAAATACTATATCAACACAGACTGCTACTCATATTAGGAATCCAGAAGCAAAGTGAAAGCAATGCTTTGCATAACATACAAAACCAGAAATGAAAATGAGAAGCACGAAAACAGGAAGACAAAGAAAGACACAAGGTTTCGGCCTTGATGTGCCAGACAGGCAATCCTTGAACCATTCTGCCCTTCCTTATATCATTGTACCTGAATTTAATACTGTGCTTCCAAATGTGATTAAATCTTAATTTTGACTAATTGGTCGATCGTAGTACACAGAAAGAGAACAAGAAACTACCAAAAAAAAAGTTCATGTCCTCCAGCATTGCATGTACGTTGCGATGTATTTCCATGCGAGAGGGGTCTCCGTAGTTATTTGCATTAAATACCTTAATGTACATGTTAACCTTCAGACGCCTAACGTCAACTTTAGTTGACGTACCGCACCGCTAACCTCCAAAGTTGCATTTTATATATTTATTCAACAAATATTGATACAGAATATTTTAAACATGGTTTATACCCTCCGTTTTTTTTTCTTCAAAATGCAGTTTGTTTCATAATTCTAACGTATTTGGTTCCTGTATTATTCACATTTTATATACAGTGTGTGCTAAAATTTAAAAAAAAATAATTCCGGCGCCAAAAGGTTAAGGTAGCTATCTCTGGCATGAGACAAAACACGGTGCTTACAGTTGTATTCAGAATCGTGCCAAATGGCCATCAAACATAACGAACTCGCAAAATATGATCCGTTGTGTAGTTGTGCAACCTCTTAATTCAACACCATACAATTATTTCCCTAAACAGCATTTAATCGTTTTGTCTTTGTAATGGGAAATAATGTTTACTGTGACGTAGGAACTACATGTTTATATATTATTTGGGTACATCAATTTCCGGCTTGAGGAGGTTAACCGCTCGATAATCGAATTTGTAATGAAGAAGCTGGGAGCTTTCTATGACGCACTGGCTGAATTTTTAACATTACTTAGATGGACTTCAAATTTAAAATGGTTAAAAATACGTCTTATTGACAGTTTACAGTCAACGTAAGGAATATACAAACTGAAAGTGGATTGGTAGCCTGTATGCAGTAATTAAAATACATTCTTTCTGTTGCTGTCATCAACGTTCCAGAAGCGAATGTCCGAAAGCCGAAGCACAGTATATCGAAACTCACCAAATCGAAATAAAATTTCCGTTTGGTAGCGCAAGTAGAACGAGCGCTTCCTAACGAAACAGAACAAAAGTGTCTCCACGCAGCCTGAAGTTCCAGTACTACGTTAGCCGCGGACACTGCAAGTGCAGCGGAGGTTTCAGTGTCAAGGTTATGTGAAGAGTTCTGTTAGAGGATGACTGTATATGAAAACAAAAACAGTTAATAGTGTATTCGTAAGATCTGGAAAAAGGGGAAGAGTGCACAAAAAGTCGCTATATAAGTGGTTTCCAAAATGTACTCCAAGCAATCCCATCGCGTTTCCAGCAGTTCAGCGGAAACCGTAATTGACGATTAATTTTACAGAATATACAACTTCAGGTCGCTAAATGAAATGGAAAGATGCTTCCATTGTACGATACAATGAATTGGCACCGGTGCTTGCAGACTTCACGTACGAAACCTTCTCTACAGCAACAGTTCAAAAACCACAAATATATTATCTATATTATAGTTTTTCGTAGACTAAACAAATCACAATAAACATAACTTCAAACCACAATTAGCAACGAGTTTAAAAAACCATTCGTTTTCGATGTCTCACTCTGAAAACACGCAGTGGACACTGGCGAGGGATGGAAAAGGGCAAGGGCAGGACGTCACCCCCCTGAAAGATAGCGCCAATATTAGACACTGGGCACGGCTGCTCTCAAAACTCGGAATATTAAGGAGAAAAAATTCATATAATACGCTCGTAACACACAGTTCACATCGAATACAACATTTGATGATCTGCTGTGTGTTTACGAACATTTACACACACATCTCAGGGAAAAATTTCCATATAGCTGTTCAAATCTCATTAAATCTCTTCTATGGAAACCGGAAAGAAACTGTATGTTTTCCAGTACCACCAATGTACCCTACATTTAAAAACACATGCTTCTCCTCGTAAGGATCAAATAAACTCACACAAAGTACATCATCCACAACACCCAACAATATATCATTGCAGCGTGTTCCAGCATTAAAGAGCTTACCTGTTGTATCCGTACCATTCAACTGGAATGAATTAAATGAAACTAAAGCTAACTACAGCTGTGCAAATACAAATGGGCATATCGATATGAGGACGGCCGCAGGCGGAGTTGGTATGGGGGTGTGGATAATTCAATAACGAGACTTCGCGCAGAACTCCTGACCTTGACTGTTAATCACCAAATAACGATGTCAGTTACCGCTAAACCTTCCCTCAGTCACGTGCCCAAAACACACTCCGTTACGTTGGCGTAGTACACAGCAACAAACATTTTTACAAACGCATTGTTAAATTGCCGCAATCGTGTTTTATAAGAATGAAGTACGAATAAACAACAAATGTCTTGTTAATTTCAAGGGAACTGCCTCGGAAACCTTCAATTTCTTACGATACACACGATTTCGTGATTCCTGTGAAATCATCCCAGACTTGCTGAACAGATGACAGAGGCTTCATGAACATAATCCTGTTATGATTAAACCATTCTCATAAAATGTATTCAAGGATGTTTTAAGGCCTAAGGAGCTTATGCGGAGCGGCGTGTAGCTGTAGATATACATTGCTTTGAAGGAGATGACATGCTGATACGGTTAATAAAGTATGCCTCTGAAAAGTCTCGCTATTTAATAGCCACATCTCGTACTTCGGTGTTTATACTGCGAGACGTATGCCAAGTATTGCTGAAATTCAAACGTCTGACATCATTTCAAGGTCTTTCGGAGAATTCATATGCTAAAAATTCTGTATTCATCACCACGGATTTGTGTACAGAAATTCTCTGAAGGCGTTTTCAGATTTCCGCCTCGATGTAAATAAAATCTGCGTTCTTCTGGGGTATTACGCAGCGTACAGTGTTAATTCTTTATCGATGTTTCGGGACAACTTAACGGTCCCATTTTAAAGGGTCAAGAAATCTAACATCAGACCAAATCATCTAAGGATTTGAGGAAATATTTATATGAGCATAAAAACGCGTATTCAGAAGTTTCTAGTATATTCCATTCATCCTCAACGGTATACTGCAACTGTATCAGGTAAGATGTTGGGTGGAAATTTTAAAATTCAGTCCACCTTATTCGTGAATATACGTAAACAAGTTCAAGCCCGGTCTTTTAACGTCAGCTTGAAGTATCCATTACCATCCCCTGGAAAACGACCTTCTACTTGCAGTCACCTAACGGAATGGATATTTTCGGTAGCAACTTACGACTAATTCTCTACTAACCACCCCGCATTTACATGTTAAAGTATACACGCAGTTTAATGTTTCTTTTAAAGAAGACTTCACAACGCCTCCGTAACTACAATCCATCTGACAGTAACATGACCTATTCGCTCCCATGTGTCCCCTCGCATCATACGTTTCTGCCGTCTGACGTTACATGTCTCACACACTATCTGTTTAAAAATGAATCTTTAGTCTGCTTTTAAAAATACATAATACTGATAAACAACTGGTATACTGTTTTCAGTTTGGAGGCTTTCACAACGAATCGGGTACAAATCAAAACTCCTACATAGGTCTCACACGCTTAGAGGACCTAACCACATATTCCCAGACATTTCAATTTTCTCGCCCATGGCCTTCTATATATTGTACTTGTCCGAATGATGGAAACAACAAGGGTCACTGACGACAAATCTATACGGCACAATGGCTCACTTCTAGAATTAACCTCCCTTCGTTCGGCCTGAAAACAACGTGTGTTAGAAAAAGTGTTCAGCTTCTAACGAAAACAACCCAAGTATCCCCACCCCCATCCACCATGATGCGTTTGTTTGCGCTTATGATTGATGCCACAACTTAACGCACACTTGATCGCACCGAACGGAATCGAACAATATCTCCTGCTACATGACGGCCAGCTCACTTCGATTCGTGACACTGTAGACTGCGTCTTCAGAAAAATCTCACACTTTAATTCAAGCCCTGTTCTTCAGGTTTTAAATCCTTTTGGGGACATTGAATGAGTATTACGAAAATTGTTATAACATGTCACGAATCTGAATCGAGCTTTTTATTGAGAAACAATGCAGCAAAAAAAGTTCAGACGATATATTTGCTGAATTGTTTCAGTTCGATGTAGTATGTGCCGGCCCTAACGCTGCGATATCTATTTAAAGCAGAAGTGAGAATTAAGACGCCACTACTGAATACATTGAACTCCCAAACTGAATGATCCCAAGAGAGTTCACTCCGCCGATTGTGATCCGATATTACCTGCATACTGGATCATTTCCCCTTTTCTCCCTCCCTTGTAATTTCTGGTTGAATCGCGGCCACGGACGTTAAGAGAAATCAATACCATTGCCGCACGGCAGTGCATCGTGCTAGCAGAAAAATTAAATATTGCATGTTGTGACATTACAATGGCTTTCATTTTAGGCATTTAAAATATGTACGTCTGGTACTTCAAAATACAATGCTCATAACTAATAACGACGCTGTTAAGAGAACGATAAATGAAATGCAGTATTTGATTAAATGTTTTTCATTGACATAATCCTTCCGGTCGCACCGTGGCCCTGGGGTCGACTGAGTCTCGAACAGAAATGAGTATCGGGAATATTTCCTGGGAGTAAAGGCGGCAGGTGCGTAGGAATGACAGTCTTACCACCTTCAACTGCCGACTGTCACGAAATCTGGGAGCCCCAACCTCCTGGAACCCTCACGGCCTGTCCAGGAATGTACACAGATTGATTTACCTTTACCTTATTAAATGTTCTTTTACAAAAATAATTTCTTTGTCTGACCTCTTTCTACTACCGATTGTAGGCGTAAGGCGTAAGAGGATTATTGCTGCCCGATGCAGAGACCTCTATCTGACAATACACAATACTCACAAGGGTCAGACATCCATGCCCCTGGTAAGATTTGAACTCACAAACCCAGCAAGCAAGCAGCCGCAGTCCTACATCTTAGACCGTGTAGCCATTGGAATCGGCAAGAAAAATCTCCAAGACAAAAATACTGCCTCCTTCAGTTAAAATGACAAATGCTTCTCAATGTCCAGCATGCACACACAATAAAAAGTTCCATCTGCCACCAGTTTGTGTCGTTACACCATACACACTTCATGACAACAATGCACACCTAAGACGTCTGCCAATGCTCATACGGTATGTGGTCTCTGATTGTAATCAACATTAACAACAATCTCCTTAACACGATGTAGTTATATTAGTCTTCTTGGATATGACTCAAAGTCGTATGGGAGTTACTACCTTCCAAACCATACAATGTCACATTCGACAAGACTGTAGTATCCATATTCACACCCATGTTCAGCGTTTTGAAAACTGACAGACAAGTCAGCATACATAGCTACAAAGTGATACCAAAAAGCATGTTAGGTGCTATCAAACTGCATCACTTTGATACTGTGTGGCTAACATACATGAGTACATACACAAGGAGATGAAGTGCGAAAAGATACTGAACATGTTGAAGGCAAATTCACAGTTATTCAATCTATTACATAATGCCATCTATTTGTTAAAGTACTATAATGTTTTATTTCCTATTTTTGTTAATTGTATAATGTTTCAAACATTAACACTGAAACTACAAAATGCCTCATAAATAATGAGTGGACAACTGAAATGTTATATTAGAATAAAAAGGGAAAAACTTTTAATATGCTTATTTTTTTTCTTCCACTGTACGTTCAATATGATAATGAATGTATGATCCTGGGTTGATTCCTGGCAGGAGCAGGAGAATTTTCTCTTCTCAAAATGTCTGGGCTGGCTCAAGAGCCCATCCACTCTCATATTCAATGGGTACTACAGGCTTCTTCCCCAGAGACAAAGCAGCTAAGTTGTGAAGTTAACCACTCACCTATGTCCAGTGTTAGTGTTAAGAATGTGGGGAGCTACATGTCTCCTCCCTTTGAATGCCTTCACAGCATGGAAAGGAACAACTCTTCCTTTATGATTACATTTCCCTTATCAGGTGTGTAACATTACATTAAGTAATGGTGACTGTATTCACTGACACTCAAAACCTCGCCTGCTCATTTCTCAAAACCCAGCACATTGTAGAATTGTTGTTACCACATTATAAATCAGTGGCTCAAGATCTGCAAGGGTAGCAAATCCATTCAAGAAGGGGAAGAAAAAAATTTAACTTTATGCATTCTACATTTGTTCATTAAAGAATATATTATATTTAAATGCACATATTTAATGGGCATTTGTTAGTGTATTATACAAGTAAAAAATGTAACACTTGATGTACTGTGTAATTATGTTTACTCTTTTAAAAAGCAGATGGGGTTGATGACACTGTCTGTACAATCTAAGGTATGTACTGCCTCTAAACACTCAAACACGCAGATCATGTTTTCAAACCCCAATTAGGTATTGATGTGTGTTCCATGGTATCCTGGCAAAGACGAAGGCCTTGTGACAGACCAATTCCCAATTTAAGTTTATCCTACCAAACATCCACAAACATGATTCACAAACCCAGACAAATAACCTTCACCTGAATTTGCCTATACTGCCATACAAGAAGAGAATTCCAGATGATATGATGAGAATATTGGTAACCCACTACAACCAGAATATGGACAACATAACAGAGGTACCTGACGAGGAAAGCTATCATTCCTTAGTCTACTTCACACAGGTTTTACTGTGGTATAAGAAAATATAAATATGTGTGAGGTAAAAGAGTGTTCAAGCCAGTTATACCCACAAGCAAATGTAACATGAGCCAAATTTTTGAAACATTAATAGTCTCAAGGCGGACAAGCAGAGCTGAAATGTGTTTCACGAGAACAACAGAAAAAAATAAAATGACAGAAAAACAGATCTAACCAGTAACAAATTTTTTACACAACAATGCAGCCAAAACTGTACACATGTTGTGGAAAAACAATCAGTTACTGTTGGACTCCAAAACACCAATCAACTGATAGAACATAAAGTAAGTTGGTTATTTCAGGTTTTTATTATTGATCTCGGAGGAAAACTACTGACTCATAAAGTTCCAATCCCTCATCACAAATAACTGTTTCTGGTCCCTATATGGTCTAAGTATTGCTCCTAACAGATTCTTCTTGGAGCAACTATTCTGTACAGGTGACTATGTGTTCCTCAACTTTCTAATTTACTCAGGTAACAAAATAAGTCACCATAGTGTAACGATGCGACTTTATTACACACTTCTTCCCTCACAATGATGTACAATCAAATTTATACCTACATAAAACAGGAGAACTAATAGTTTAGTTTAGACTCCCATGTTTCCGCGATGTATTTTCATTTTTTACACTCACTTGCTAGTACACACATTTATCCAATTTCTGTCATTACTTCATCCCATATTCTCCTAATAAAGCTTTAACATATTAGATATATGTGCAGGCAGTGATTCCACATCCACATTAATTATCAAATTCAAGACGTAGTACCTGCTCCCAAAGGCTTATTTCCACTTGATGCAACTCACCTTGAAATATCCACCTTGGTACAATGTATCTGGTGGTCCAAAAATTGCCACTTCCCACTCAAACAAATTGTCTTCATTAACAAGTTTCACACGAAATCCTTCTACTGGTTCTTCTTGCAGACTCTTGTATTCCAATGCCAGGGCACGAAGAGCACTACTTGTGGGCTGTTGGGCCATTTTAACTTGGCCTAAAAATTTGCACGACTGCCTAGCTGAAATACAAGACTATTTGCCGTTGCGCTTAAACACTGATACAAACTAATGCTACCCCCAGTGTTATCCAACAAGGCAAAGCACAGATAGTTTTTCTGTATCGCCAATGCGCTGTTCTAGATTTAACTGTTACGTATCTTTTCTGATTAATCACGTTCTTCTTTCCTTCAGGGTTGAAGTCATACAAAGTATGTATTGAGACTTATAAAAGTCTTCAATAGCTACTTAACATACCCTAGCTGTATACATTCTAAACATAAATCAAAATACAAATTTCACCATTTGTTCCACAACATACACCTGAACGATCAGAACAGCTGGGATACGTCGCGTTTGCTTTCTATCGTTTTTTTGTTTCTGCATTGAACAACACTGCCACCTGCAGTGCGTGCGGCATACTAACAAAATGTCGACCCCGAGCGTGTTTAGAAGTCAATAGTAAGTTGCAAGGGGTCAAAACATGTTTTATCGCAAATTCGCTGTTACTGAAATAAAGCACAATGGAAGAAAATCTTATTACTGAACGCACAAGCACCATTGTGGTCGTTAATACGTAGAACTTTAGGAGCATGAATATGATATCGTCTGAAACACATGGGATCGCCGCACATGTATAACAGCACACGGAATATGGCATGAGAGGCGAACAATTCGACCAACATTTTAAGTTTTAGTTCGACGTGCAGTAGAACGAAATTGTATTTGTCTGTATCCTAACTTGATAATACTCATAAGTAAATCTCAGTACTAAATCAGTATGCAAAAGACCCAGAAGTAATGCGTTTAATCCAAGATCGGGATCAAGGCCATAAAACCACGGCACCTACGTGGTACTCGGTCTTTTTGAGGACCCTCCCACCGGCCCATCACAGGCATGGTCCTCATTGAAAAAAACAAATTTGATCAGGTTTGGTTGTTAAAAAAATTGATGTAGGAATCATTAAACTGGCTGGCAATGATTGTGATTTTAAAAATTACAACGATTTCCTTGGAAATAGTAAAACAGGTAGCAACATGTGCAGTACGAGCAGCAAAAGAATTGTAAGGCGAGTCCTTTAGCTAATCGCAGCGCTGTGGTTACAGAATGAACACACCATTATTTTGTACGGCATTTGTCTTTTGTTTTAGCAGGTAGCACAAACACTGCGTATGGTAACTTTAGCAGAGTTTAAATTTGAGATTTTCTACATTTATAGACAACTACCTGGTATAAAGAACGGATCAAAATCTTGTTGGGTAGAAGGCCCCCAAAAATCTTTAACGAACCATGCCCAGGGCATAGGACTACCAGACATTAGGAAGCAGATATGTAACCAATCGAAGATAGTCACCATACAAGGGTCGACTATCGTCCAACTGTTTAAATTTTATCTTAATTCCAAGTCATCCCTTAGTCATAACTAGTATGCTATAATTCTTACTGTTTCAAAATGCTTATTTGTACAGGTAACTTGGAATTTATACTCCCCGTGGAGTGTCCTGTCATAGAGAAATATATGCTACGAATGACAAGCCAGCAGGTTATTTATGTCAGTACCTATTATACAGGTCTTAAAATTTTTGTGCTTGATTGTGGAGTATGTTGAGTGCATAAATGCTAATCAAAGATATTTTCCTAACAATTTACACAGCAATCGTAAATTAAATTTCCCTCTGGACGAATTCTGTCATTCATTTTATCTGTTGCATTATCGTAGGCTGGTTTATGAACGATACTGATGACGTAATAAACGACATGTCCCTAGAAAAACAGGTTTCGGGGAACTCTCGGTGTGTATGTGTCGTGTAGTGAGGGCGTGAAGACATCGACGTTTTTATCGTCATCCACGTGCCTATCATTGTGGCGTTGACGTACGCACAGTCTGTAAGAACAAGTACTTGGATTGAAGAACATTACTTTGAAACGGGAGTATCCTACATTACGAGTACTGAATATACAAAGGTGAGTTACATTCGGCTGTTGCTTGGTAAGTTCGTAAGAAGAATAAAGGGGCGGGGCAGTGATGTTTTGCTAAGAATAGACTGTGAGTAATGCGATGTCTTCTTACATTAATGGTGTTACAGGAAGCTCTTTTTTCGTCTCTTCGTTTGTAGTTACATTGTTCAGTGTCGAAAGTTTCATGTGTGTTCAAGTGATGCTGTATGTGAAAGGAAGGGTACGTCTGTTAACAATGCTTCATTTCACTTAGTGCAAGAAACACATGTTAGCGGGCATATATTTGGCATTGTATCCAAAACAGACAGGTAGTTCATGAGGGGTCATGTGTTATTCAGAACTGTTAGTGATTGTAACATTCTTTATGTATAAGCGCAAGGAGTGGCTTTGTCAAAGAAATGACCTTTCTAGCTCATCTGACAGTCTGCTCGATCCGTGCTTCTTCTTTACGTGAATTCCAGGTTGCTTTGTAGAAATAATTCTTGGTGCGCACAGAATAATGAGAATTATGGCCGTTGCTCAGAAAAGTGGGCTATGTAGGGGTTCATTTAAGGATTTTCCTTACTAACACTTTCCTTTGAAAATGTGTTTTAATGGCATTTTTTGTGGATAACTGAAATTTTTCAGGCAAAATCATAAACCCATAAAGTCAGCACCAAACACGTACATGATCTCCACAGACCAATTACTGATTTAAATTGTACCTCAAAAAGGTTTTTTGTTGCATGGGGATTAATGTCTGTTATGAAGATCTAGTACGTGTGAAAAGTTTTTCCACTAACAGAAAACAGTTTCACTTGGTGTTAAAACAGGATTCCTTTTCTCACACATGTATTGTGTTCATGAATTTCCAAACCTTACATAATTAATAGCAGTGTATAATCTTTAGGTGACATATCCCCACTGTGCACAGATCAATAAATGTATCCCATATTTCATGCCAAAACTAGTCATCTGTCTAATAAACTGTGTTGTGCATGATGGAACTCCTTTGGATACATTTATTAATAGAATTTTGTTAATTTGTATAGAACTGTAATACTTGTTTTAGAATAATTCGCTACTTGCTATGTAATAACCCAGAAGAGTGCAATTCTAATATACACTGACTTGTTCAACATCAGCATTAACCAGGTCTGTGGAATGCATATAATCTAGCTGTTCATCTAATGATATTCTATATTCTTTTGAAACCAACATACCCTTAAGAAGCATGGAGTGATTTAAAATTAGTACTTCATTGTGAAATGAGACTGCATTCTGCTTGGAAATAAGTTGGTTCAATACCCGACTAAGTAGTTTGCAGCAGTTTTCAGATGGCAAAGTGGACTTGTGGAAGCTGACCATTTTTGTTGAAGACCATATTTATCACAGATTGTTATTTTCATGCATCCCCCTGGTGTTACTTTGATGAACATTTGGCAATGGGAATTGTGTGAGCAAGAAATAAAAAAAAATTCAGAAACTTTGTCTTAAGATAAAGAAGTTGATTGATGATCCTTTGCATGTAGCTTTTAGCATGTTACTGAAGTCCCTCCACAAACACAGTTGTAGCACATTTGTGTGTGTCCTTTGTTTAGGCAGGATGATTTTGGAAATATAAAAGTGAGTCAGATGTAAAAGTTCTGACCTGGCATCAGCAAAGCTGAATCATCATGAGACTGTTTCATGCTCTTCTCATGGAGAGGGTGGCACCTACTTAATCCTCCCCAGATTTGAGCATTATGACCAATTTGATAGAATATATGATTTATTGAACACTGCCTTATACTGCACAACACCAGCTATTGAAAGTTTTCAGCTGCATGTGAACTGGAAGCTTTGAATTGATTACACTCATGTGTAACATAGCACAGAATTGCTTGTCTTGATGTCAATAATATGGTTTATGTCACACTAGAGGAATTGAAATTTTCAAGTTCTGTGTAGGGAAATTTGTATTCAGACTATTTTGGTCTATTTTCATTTGGCAAAATGCTCTTTGAAGCTAGAGTTTTTTAAACGTTATTGTATATGTAGTTGTGTGTGGCCACTCTAGACTGTATTTTGAAATTCCGTCTTATTGAAGTATTCAGCAATGATGAGTGATTGATTTTGTTGATGTTTTTAATCACTGGGAAAAGCAAGTATTCAAGTAATTGAATGTACTTAGCATTGTTAGTATAATTAAATCATATTTGTTGGCATGTAACTTGAATGGGAAAAAAGAAATACATGTAATGTTGGTCTCTAACTCTAAGAAAGTGACACTAAGTGAGGGTTCTTGAGAAGACTGTACCGGAGAGAGGGGAAGGAGCAGGAGCCTGAAAAAATTCTGTAATGCAGCGTGTGGTAATTTGCACTCCTCACTGAATGTTAAGTTGACCAAATATGGAGCACAAGATTGATGGTGGGGATGGGAGGCACATCTTTCCTCATACTTTTCAAAACATGGTGCTTAGTCCTTTTATCTGAGGTTATATATAAGTGTGCTGTATTGTAATGGGTAATTTCCTGCACATTTAGTTGTTATATATTGTGCTCTAAGTTTCCAATGTGAACATACACAATTGTAATGCACAGTCATTTGTTTAGTTGGAATCTGGAAGGAAATGTCTTAATTATGTATTGGTACTCCAGTTTCCAATATCTTACAGCTTGTGATGGACTATAATTATTGTGCTTACATAGCAGGTTACTGGAAAATGGTTTCTGCAACTGTAAAGGAGAATGGAGTTCAGAATGAAGAGGTGTCAGGCCTGCCACCTGGTGATTATAGCTTGGTTGGATGGGATATGGATACCACTGGACGGCGACTGCTTGATGAAATATGCCAGATTGCAGCTTTCTCTCCTTCAGATAATTTTTCTCAGTATGTGATGCCATTTCGTGATTTAAATCCTGCAGCACGGCGTAGACACAACATCAGAGTTGTTACTGTAGGTCGCTATCGCATGCTGAAGGATTCTAAGACTGGAAAGGTTAGTTGTGCAGACCACATTACCAATCCTTGTGACAATGACCAGGTGATCTGATGTCTATGTTTATGTTGTCTTGTAAACATCTGTTTGTTACAGGTGCTGAAAACCAAAAGTGAGATATCTGGATTGTCAGACTTTATCCAATGGTTAGAAAATATAAAAGGTAACTCAGCAGATGGTGTGATTCTTGTAAGCCATGAGCTTCGCAAGGTGGCAGCACCACTTCTTTTGGAGGCTTTGTACAGATACAACCTGCTTGAGAGATTCTCTGCGGTGGTGAAGGGTTTTGTTAATGGATACAAATTGGCGGAGATAAAGTGTGCAAAAACCGTGCGCTCATTTTCATTGCGCACACTGTCTCGGGTGTTACTGAATAATGAAGAGGACTTGGACAATGCTGCAGATCGAGCACGCCTCGCCTTCCAGGTAAGAAAAATTAAGTACATGCCAGACTGTTCATATCCAGCCTACAAATGTTAATATCTCCAGACAACAGTATAATTACAAATGTTTCTTTAGCTTTTCCAAAGCTTTCTTTGGTCTTCACCTTCTTAGAATTTGTATTTATAGGTACAAACATTTTCCATCCATCAACATACTTGTGGTTCTTGCTTCTATAGTTTCCCAAATGCTCATGTCCTGTTATGGAGGAAGGGTATTTTTGTGTTTTGATAGACCCTGTTGTGGGAAGTGATTGTTTTTGGATTTTTAGGGAAGTTACAGGATTCTCATTGAACAAAGTGAGACATAAGTTTCATTGTTCTTTCTTTTCTGCTTGTGAATTTACTAAAATTCTTAAATTTGTGTTGTAACTGGAACATTGCATGGTGTACTGTATAGACTTGTATGAAAAGTAGTGACACTTGAGCTACGGAATGAACATGTAAGTGCAGTGTCAAGTGAGAAATACTTCCACCCACTGATCATGTATGCTTCTTGCTATTTGTTGTGCCATTATCATGATCCTCAAGACTACTTTCACATAACATGTGGCTGTATAGTTTGGTAAGCATAATCACCATCATTATTAAAACCACATGTTTTAGTACTAGATGGAGGCAAATGTTCATTTTCTTGCTTTTGCTGCATTATGCTCTGGGAGAAGTGCCCCTGGTATCTGTTGAATTGGCTAGACCCTAGAGCCAGTCTGGATGCTTTGGAGGAAATTTCTTGTGCCTGCTGGGAACTGAAACACAATTCCCTGGTCATCCAACATGCACCCTAGTCACTATATTATGCTATCCTTTGCCATTGACTAGAATTCAGAAATGTGTACTGAAAAGATGCTATTAGTATTAATGACCCAATGCACACTATTCTAGACACCAGAATAAACTGATTATAACTCATTTATAACTGTACTGTATTTCAGATCTTATTATAATAGAGCACTGCGTAAAAGAATACAACGGATTTGATTTAAATGCAATTTAAATGCAGCCCAGACTCATTTTGTTATTCACATTGATGGGTGGATATGTTTGGAAGACCCATGCTGATTGTTCATTGTACACATTTGGAAACTTACATTTATTTAATCATAACATAAAATGTGTGCCTCATTCTTTTGTGCAATTTTTGTGTGAAACACATTTTGGGCTGATATATAATGAGCAATTTGCACTGCAGTTGCACGCACAAATTCATGTAGGTCGTAATGTGAATGGTCGATAAATTTGTTTCATAGAAATGGAAATTTAATGGCTTGACAGTTTTTCATAAAATTATCCTGTATTAGATCTTATGAAAATTCCTTCAGCTGTTTGTTGTTATTTTCTGTATATAGATGGAAGGCAGTCTTAATAGGTGCTACACAGGAATTGTAATGTGGCTAAAAGCGAGCTTAAATATGAGCCTTGTAAGTTCATGTCCTCTGCACAGTTCTCCTTGGATAGCTGCTCTTAAACCTTTCTTATTCCATGAATTGTGACAAGTATTCTGTCATCTTTTCCAAAAATAAGACTAATGGGATCCAGGCAGAACTCCTGAACCCCAATTTTGTACTGAACATGTTGGTGCTCTCATACATCTGTATTGTAGTTGATGTTTTATTTCATTTTTGTGAAGAACTTGCATACACACTACATAGCATTAAATGTTCATATAACCTCAGAGTTTCTATCTATGCTATGTCTGTAATTATTGACTTGCCAACATTCTTCTTTATATGTATAGGCAGTGACAAATCCTGATCTGGATGTCAGTCAGATCTAGTGGAATGTTAACATGCTGCATTGTATAGCCTTCTGCTAGACCTGACCTCCAAATCAGGATTTGCCAGTGCTGCAGGTATGTCATTGTTCTTCCTACATAAAAAATTTCACATGTCCAATTCCAGTGTTCATTTACTCATGCCCAGCAAAGTAAAAGTTAAAGAAAATGTTCATGTGACTGTCATGATGCTGTTGTACATTGCAGAGAAAAGTCACCTGGCCACAAGCAGCATATTTTTGTATGATAATGGTACCATACATCAATTGAGATCCATAAAATGTATAGTTCAAGGTTGTTTCTGCCTCATGTTCACCATGTTGTTATAAGTGACAGTGGGAATTAAAAAAAAAAAAAGTTGGATGCCCTCCAAGGACTTAATGTTCCTACTAATTTTTGTGAGAATTTGTCAGCAGTTTATTAAAAAATTTGGTGGATAACATGTGCATAAAGAACATGGTGGTCTCAAAAGCCCACTTTCTCATTTTAAAGGAGGGAGAATAGTCTGTACAACGAGCAGAACAGTTACACGTGACTCTGTTGTGTGATTTGGATGTCATAAAGTTTCAAATTTGTGTAGTATGTTGAAAATTAATAATTGCACATTAACAGCCATTACCTAACAAATTAACTTGAAGTTCATTATAAACTTCTTGTTAAAATATAACAAATTTACAAAACTTTGTTTCTTCCAGTTGTAATTTTGTGAGTGCTGCAAGCATCATCACACTGAACTCTGTAAAGAAATGTGGAAATGTACATATGGCCAAGGTCACTGTTCCTAACCCTTTCTGGGCTGTTATCCTACATTTTTTTTATGTTGACTTTTACTTGGGTGTAGAGTGTTGGGTGCAGCAGATTCTTTGTTTGGTTAATTTCTTCGGTACATTGTCTAGATTATTAAGTTCAGTTGAAAATGTGAAGAGGTAGCAACATGCTATGACCTGTTGCAACATTTGAATTCACCTGTGCCATGATGCAGTTCTGTGCAGGATGATAACACATCTCATATTCTGTATTATGAATGTAGTGAATCAGTGACAAAATTCCTCCTAAAGGAGAAAAAATTTCCCCCAAAAATTTGTGCTTATATGTACAGCTTATTCAGAAGTATTCTTATACTTAGTGCCTAATAAAATTAAAGAACAAGTGTTTGAAATTAGGGAGGGAATTAACTGAGGATCAAACAATCACACCATTTTCCTTGTTGACCTATAACCTAGTCATTCTAAGAGTACATATTTTCACATAATTTGTAGAAATGTCAGTGGGTTCCTCAGTTGGTGACTCCACACATGAAAAGATGCAATCTGAAAGGTCTACTGAAAATACAGAACTTTGGAAATGGGAGAGAGACCCACTCTTGTCTAGCTAGGTCATGCAGTAGAAGCATGAGGCCACTTCTGACAACACAACTCTGCACTACGGTGCCACAGTCACTAGTGATTACTATGCAGGCACTATAAAGACAATTAAAAATGCCTTGAAACGTTGATATCACCTGCATCAACAAAGCACAGCTGCCAGTTCATACCTATGCCTGTTCTTGAAGAAAGACAATTGCTGTAAAGGTACAGGTAAAAAGCCTTAATGAATGTCACTAAAGGCAGTTAAGTTACTATGAAGGTACACTCGTGTCATGTTGAAAGCCGCTTAGAACTTGTCAGTGGCTCCTAATAATATTACAGTAGCTTGTGTTTGTTGCAGATAGGCCCAGTAACCTGTGAAAATATGTAATACTGATTGCTGAGTTTACAAGCTTGAAATTGTGGTTACAGATAGTACAACACCTGTGTGCTGGGGAAGACCGCCCAGAAAGCAATCAAGGCGGTGGGGATGGAAGGGAGACAGACACTCATGGACTTGCAGAAGCTGTATGTCAGTATACACACACTGTAGCCAAAGAAGAGTTGGAACTAGCCAGACTGAAGACTGTTTTGGAACATCAGAAATCTTTGCGCCCCATATTTGTTCCACTTCTTCGTTTAAACAGACGTGAGAGACAGCATGCTAGCAATTTGCGCAGAATTCTTGCCGAAGCAGGGATTGACTACCCAATGCTCACTGCTACATATTCCAAGGATGGAAAGGAAAGCATTGCCGAGTTGCTGACATCTAAGTTAACGGAGGCAAAGCCAAAAGAAATTGATGAATTGAATGAGCTGTTAGTGGGCTACTTTGATCCAGATTCAGAATCAAAATGTGAGAAGACTGAATTGAATAAAGAAAGTAAGTCTGGCGTTGGGGATGCAAGTGAATCCAGCACCCCAGACACTGCAAGTAGCTCTCCTGTCAAAGCTCACAGCTCATCAGGTGAAAATACCAACACGAACACTGCCTACCCACAAAAGCATTCTCTATCTGCTGATCCAGTGGTTACCAGTTCACTTGAGCCCAGTGCATCCTAAACTTGAACACACTACGTATGCTTGAACTGTTTCTAAAGGATGTCTGAGTGCCTTACTGTGGAAGAGTTTTTGTTTGATGCCAATGTTGCCTTTGTTTAATAAAGATCTTTTGTTAAATTTTCATATGGTATGAATGATTAAAAGATATTTGTTGTTTTGTTTTAATTAGGTATGACCTACAAATGTTATGGGTTCAGTTCAATATTTTGTTTGTGATATAAGCATAAGTGAATTTCTTTATTTTGTTGGTAACATTTTGGTCACTAAGTGCCAATGAGGAAACTTTGTTCCATATAAATTTACTGGAACATTCCTCCAGAGCAGTGAGAAAACCTAGTTTACAGTCATTCTAAATGAATATTCAGATCTCATTGTCAGAATACTAAATAAATGATGATTTGTGCATTAATATTAGTGTAATTTCCTCTTCCAAGGATCTGAACAGAATCCCTTCAAACTTGTTTTGTTTCAGGCACAGTTATTTTGCTTCTAACCCATAAATCACAGGGACACCACGAACATTGTACCATGAGCATGGGTGCACAAACTTTCCAGACATCCAAGAGCAACCTCAACATTCTAGGTGCCAGAAGGATGACAGGAAGCAAGTCCTACACCAAGGACCCACAAGTATTAGGTGCCACAGTACAGAATTTACAGATTTTTGCACCCCCCAACTGAGTATTTTGGTGTCTTGATGGATATTACTCGTAACAGTAGTATCTTGCAAAACTGAGAGTCTGCATGACACACCTAGCACAATATGATGATATTCCTACTAGTACAGAGTTTTAACTAGATTTATTCAGAGATGATTACTTATGGAGGGAGAGAGAGGGTGATGTATTTGAATTGATTGTGTAGGTATGATGGTCGTGATGGTCAAAGAGATTTAACTTTCATGCTCCTCATTCTGACAACATAAAACATATAATAACATTTTACATTTGAATTTTCCTCTATCATTTTCTCTTAATTCAGATGTTTTGTGCACTTCTATCCATAGCCAAGCACATCATCATTCAAGTACAGAGGCAAAAATCTAAGCATTTTTAATTTTGCACTAATGTGACTCCTTTATACCTGGGAAAGATTCCATGGTATTCAACAATATAAGGTTTGGACAGTGTATAACATACACATACATTCTTCTTCTTTCGGATGTCATCCATCACGTAACGATATGAACACTAAGTTTAGGAAGCCAGCTGTGGTTCTGTATTTAGGCCAGAAGCTCCTAATCTGTTGGACCCCTTAGATCAAGCTATTCTCACTCACTCGGTACCACTGAATCACTCTCAAGTGTAAGTAAGTTCCTGACAACAGAACTTGACCGGGCATCATAACAGGAAAATGCTGCAAAAAAATTAAAAACAACCACGAGACTCAAAGAATAGCGCGTAAAACACAGCCACATCATGCAGAACCATAACACATAGACTGAAGAACAAAACACCAACTGTGGAGATGCTGTGAATCTTCAGATCAAAAAACATATTACTAAGACAATTCATTCCTGATAAAAGGGTACCAGATGGAAGAAGTTTTGACGTTGGGTTGGCTAATAGGATTTTGTAGACATGCCATGTAGGCTGCTTCCTTATACTTCATGTACAATGGATTTTTTTCAGTCCCTAAAATCTTCACTTCTTCCCAAAGTACATGGTGATTCTGTTCAAATGAATGCTGTGCTAGTCTGGATATTTCTAAGTGACTTCCTTCCAAGTTTCACTTGTGTTCCCTGGGTCTCAAGGCCCACGGCCTGCCTCTTTCGCCAAAGTAGCTCCTGCCACATTGGCATGTAATACTACAGATATGAGTCCGCAGTCTTCTGTGGACCACTTATTGGTCTGATTCTCATAATTGAGTTCTCGGGGTGTGCCTTATTTTGCAAATAGGTTTAATATTTAATCTGTTTGCTATAAGTTTTGAACTTCTCAGAGATAAAACGTAGGGTGTTAGTTATGTGTAAATCTTTTACAAAAGGGACAAAGTACAAAAGAAGAAGATTGTGATATGTGTTTGATAAAAGGCTTAGTGGAAGATTGTATCTGTAAGTCCGTGATATGTGTTTGATAAAAGGTTTAGTGGAAGATTGTATCTGGGAGTCCATGATATGCATTTGATAAAAGGCTTGGTGGAATGTACAAGTCATATGCAGTGAAGAGGAATGGAAGCCTGGTCATACAGACTACAATTGTATTAAACCATATGCAAATGAGGCTGAATGGAGCTTATCTTGTAAGGAACACAAGATGAGCAGGTAACAAAGCAAAAGGCACCTAATGTTAGATGCGGGTTCCTTCATAAATCCTAAAAATACTCCTTATGTAGCTTTATCTAACAGGCCGAACCAATAGTATCTTACACCTTCCTTTTGCCAAAAAATGGAGGAACAGTCCACCTCCAAAAATAATACACATTTCCAATCGGACAATGGACAATGGTGAAACAACTTTTCTATGACAGTACTGTATTAACTCAAAACTTTGAAAGAGAGTTCTTATCAAACATCCAAAATAAACATGGGACTAAAACCATTCTGAAGTTGAGACAGCAACTGAGTGGGCTGGGATAGCATAGTACGAGGCAGTGCTGATAAGTCCTTAGTCCGACCTACTTCCCGATGTCGTTGGAAATAGGGGTCTGTTCATGTGTCGAATTGCAAGTCTTTTCTTGTTATAGAGGCTGAACGGGACCATGTCGAGCGATGCGCGCGATTTCAACAAGACGGAGACGCGAACTGTCGTCAAGTTTTTTTTTCCTGCAAGGCAAGGTGCCGAAGGAAATTCACGCCATTCTGATAGAAACATTAGGGGAACATGCATCATCATATCCCACCGTCAAAAACTGGGTGGTCCAGTTCAAACAGTGACCACCACGGAGATTTTTGATCAAATTCACGAGCTAATCTTGGAAGACCGCCGGATTTCGGCTAAATCAGTAGCTGAGCAATTGGGCATCTCATATGAACAGGTTGGGTCCATCATTCATGAAGATTTCGATATGCGGAAGCTGTCCGCGAAGTGGGTCCCGAAATGCCTGCTGAAAGCGTATCAAAAACGTTAACGGTGCCAGTCGTCTGAGCAAATTTTGGAATTTTTTCAGCTCGATCCAAATGATTTCCTGTCGCGATTGGTGACCATGGACGAAACCTGGTTATATCACTATGACCCGGAGACAAAGCAACAATCAATGGAGTGACGGCATAGCGGCTCAACCCGCCCCATAAAATTCCGAGTGCAAAAATCCGCTGGATAAGTTCTCGCCTCGATTTTGTGGGATCAAGACGCCATTTTCCTCATTGTTTATTTTCCAACGGGCCAAACTATCAAAGCGGAGTCATCTCTGCTGCTGCACCTGAGGGACATTTTGAATGAAAAACGCCGCGGGAAGTTCACCAAGAGGGTCTTGTTCTTGCACGATAAGCTCCGGCTCACCGGGCACTTGCAACCTATAAGAAACTGGCCGACCTGGGCTTCCATTGTCTTCATCAACCACCCTATTCTCCGGATCTGGCCTCGTCGGAGTACCACGTGTTCGCTGGACTGAAAAAACAATTGAAAGGTCGCCATTTTTCGTCCGGCGAGGAGGTCATTGCTGCCGCGGAGACTTGGTTGGACGGACAGCCTTCTGAATTTTTTTGAGTGGCTTGCAAAAGTTAGATCAACGGACTAAGAAGTGTATTGAGCTTCGTGGGGAATATGTTGAATAAATCCCGAGTTTGGTTGCTGTAGCTTGTTTGCGTCCTGGTCGGGCTAAGGACTTATCAGCACACCCTCGTATAGTACCTCACTACGGACTGGATGGTCCAGGGAAAGAATCCCCGTGGGGCAAAATTTTCTAAACACATCAGTATCAATAGTAATATGAATAAAATCTAGCAGAAGGTTCAGGAAAGACTAGAATTTTTCTTACTAAAACTGACCAAAGGAAGACACTGCACTTTTACTTGAATACTTTCATTTTTGTGTCTTACAAAATTTGGTTTTGGATGCTCAATGTCCTAAATTTTTCAAAGTCATAAACTTATTACATTTCTGATAATGCATACCAAAATTTTGACTCTCCCAAGGTGGAAGAAAATATCTATAACAGGAGAGTAACAAGAAGATACAGGAGACAGGATGACGTATAGATTGGTACCGACAGCTTCAGAACTGAGACTTCGAAGGATGAGAAGAGGATACATTAAAAATATCAGTTCCTGAATTAGGTGAGTTGTTACTAGTATTCTTATTTTTACTATGATTATTATTTCATCTGTTGTATCTGGGGGGGGGGGGTCACAATTAATTTGTCTAAACTACTTCCCTGCAGTAATATTGATAAATTACTCCCCCCCACCCCAAACCGCCCAAATGCTAAATGCCTCGGTGTTCGGGTTTTTAAAATGGGGTCCCTATTCTAATTGCAAAAAATGCAGGGGTTAGCAAAGGCTAAATCTTCAACACATGCTTAAAGGGAGTTAATATCAAGGCCAATTAAAAAACGTTGGTAGTTAAAGCTTAAATAATTTTGAAGTGTGTTACGGAGTTATCTGGAATATGAGTCTGCCAGCAACTATCTGGATAACATTTCATCGGCGTTTGTGTTCGTAAGCTCTACAGTGATAGCGCATTCGAAAAAACGTTCTAAGATTTTATAAGTTTAGTTACAAAGTGCATCTTGGATGGCTGATAACTCTCTGGGTCACACATTTGAGAAAACAGGAGGTTTGCACAACTAAACTCATGTCAATTTAACGCATTTTAAACGATTCTAAATTTCGTGTCATATTCCTACAAGGCATTAATACACGCACACAGAACACGTACCCGCTAAACAAAACCATATCTA
>Ga0131853_10005569_pt1 | contig 22727 bp, 27 predicted proteins | sample TergutLab28metaG_FD_92764 | JGI IMG/M metagenome (GOLD analysis project Ga0131853, IMG submission 92764) | Labiotermes labralis P1 segment gut microbial communities from Petit-Saut dam, French Guiana - Lab288 P1 (version 2) (version 2) | ecosystem: Host-associated > Arthropoda: Insects >...
ATCCACGCTTCGATCTCGACGCCGATGCCATAGTGCAGGCCGTGACTCGACCAGTGCAGGGCGAACAGATCCAATTGCGCGCGCGCGTGAAACTCTTCGGGCGTAAGCCAGACGTGGTTTTCTCCGCCGGCAGCCGCCGCGCGCGTGATGTAGCGGTGCGCGAACAGCACGTTCGAGCCGCACAGGCGCTCACGCGCGAACGCGAGCAGGGTGTCCTTGCCTGCGCCCGACGGCCCCATGACATAGACGAGACGGCCTTGTGCGGTCATTGCGTGCCTCCCAAAGCCACGGAAGACAGGAAAGGCAGGCGCTCGACGAGAACGAACGGCTCGCCGGGTGCGGGTTCGAGGAACAGCGCGGCGCCGTCGATCGGGAGCGGCCCGAGCGTCGCCGTCCGCGCGCGCCACCAGTCGACCAATATCTCTCGCTCATCGGGTTCGATCGCGTCGCTCAATGTCATATGAAAGCGGAATTCGTCCATCACGTAGGGATAGCCCCAGCGCGCGAGCAGCGCCTGCTGGCGCGCATTCAGATTGTTGGCTTTGATCCTGCGCTGTTGCTCCGCTTCGCCGGGCATCGCGCACAGCGAGACGCACTCGTGGAGCGCGTCGGCAGCAAGGGCTTGCATCGCCGCCTTGCCCTGCGCCGAGGCAGGCCGTAACGCGACGAATCGTTCGAGTGCGGCCGGCTCGACGGCGAGATCGAACGGGTGCTGACGCTGCGCCCATGCGCGCGTGCGCCGGATCACATCGTCCGGCGTGACGCCTTCGGCGCAACGCGCGGGAGCGACGAGCGTGCCATGCCACCCATAGCGCTGCGGTGCACGCGAGAGACGGGCTACGTCTTGCGAGCGCGCGGTAAGCGCCGCAATCTCGGGCGGCGTGAGCGTGGCGCCGGTCTCCGGGTCGCGGGCCAGCCAGTTGCAGCCTGCTTCCCACCACGGTGACGTGCGCGAGGGCGCGTAGTAGATCGCGAACCGGCTTTCGGCGGTCCATGCGAAGGTGTTGCCGTTCTGGACGTCTATCTTCATTGTTTCATCAGTCGATTAGTGATCCTGTTCAACATAGAGCTGAACCCGGTCTGCCGCGAAATGCGTGATGCCGTATTTGATCGGCGTGCCGTCGCCGTCGACGTCGACGTTTTCGACCCACAGCACCGGTTGTTGCCGGTTGATGGTGAGCCGTCGCGCGGTTTCGGCGTCGGGCAGCGTGCTGCCGATGCGGCTCCAGTGGCGCGAGTAGTCCGACACGCCGTATTCGGCGAGTGCGGCGGAGAAGCGCCCGTCGGCGCGTTCGAGCGCCTCGGGCAAGCGCGCGAAGCGCGCGGCCGGATACCAGGCGAGCGCGTAGGTGAGCGGTACGCCGTCCGCCGTGTGCAGCGACACGATCCGGTAGACCAGTGTGCCGGTGCGCAACGCGAGCGCCTTCGCCACTTTCGGTTCGGCCTTCACGGCCGTCGCCGAGAGCACCGTGCCGTGCGTCGCATGGCCTTGCTCGCGCAAGTTTTCCGTAAAGCGCGTGCGGCGTCCTATCGTATAGTCGATCGCCCCGGGCTGCACGAACGTGCCGCGCCCCTGTTCGACGCTCACGAGCCCTTGCGCGGCCAGGCCGAGCATGGCGCGACGCACCGTGTGGCGATTCACGCCGAAACGTTGTGCCAGTTCGCTCTCGCTGGGCAGCCGGCCGTTTTCGCCGAACCCGCTGGCCGCGATTTCCGCTGCCAGCACCTGCTCGATCTGTCGCCAGACCGCTACTCCTGCGCCACGTTCGAGCGCATCGTGCCCATGCACGGGTGCGCCGGTATCGACAGCGCGGCTGCTGTTGCCGCGTTTCATCATTGTGTCATTCCGATCGGTTTGAATATGCCTACCCAGACGGAATTGTATGAGCGCGTCTATGACTGAATTATTAAAGATCGATGTCAAGCGCAGCTAATCGATGATGTTATCCGGTGAACCGGTCGTCTAGACGACTAGATGGCTAAACGATATCGCCGGCTGGCAGGGAGCGCGAGCAGACCCGGAGCAACGATGTAACGGGTCCCACGCGCATGACGAATTGCCTGGAGATTCACAGAAGGATTGCACACATGAAGGAGTCATCCTCCGAGGTCACGCAGGAGCGCCGGCGCTGGCTTGGACAGCTTGCACGCGCACCGCGCGAATTGCTCGAGTCGTCGCTTGCCGCCGTGTGCGAAGGGGCGCCGCTGCCGGCTTTCACCTGGCTGCGCGCGCCGCAGACGGGGCTTGCGATGGTGCGCGGACGCATCGGCGGCACGGGCGATCCGTTCAATCTTGGCGAAGCGACGCTCACGCGAGCGGTGTTGCGCCTGAAAGACGCGGACGGGACGGGTCCGGTCGGCGTGGCCTGGCAGCTCGGGCGCGACCGGCGGCGCGCGGAACTGGCCGCGCTCGCCGACGCGATGCTGCAGTCGCCGCGCTGGGGCGACGCCGTGCGTGCACAGCTCATGACGCCGCTCTGCGCTGCGCTCGACGCCGCACGGCATGAGCGCATGCAGGACACGGCTTCGACGCGCGTCGATTTCTACACGATGGTTCGGGGCGAATGATGACTGACACATTACCTTCACTCGGTTTGCTGGTGCCGGGCTTCGACGAAGCCGTGCGCGATGCGCAGGCCACGTTTCGCGTGATGCTCGACGTGCTCGCGCGCCCCGGCAGCGTGGGTTCGATCGATGTCGCGCTCGATGACGACGCGCTCGCACGCTGGCCCGCGTCGGCGTTCGCGGCGTTGCTCACGGTCGCCGATTTCTCGACGCCGGTCTGGCTGCAGCAGCGCGACGAGGCGCTCGCCGAGGCGATCCGTTTTCACACGGGCGCACCGATCGCGGAGACATCCGAAGCCGCGGCGTTCGCCTATATCGCCGATGCCGCAGCGCTGCCCGCGCCCGACGCCTTCGCGCTCGGCACGCCCGAAGAACCGCAGGGTTCGGCCACGCTGATCATCCGTGTCGATGCATTCGAAGGCGGCCGGCCGCTCACGCTCACGGGCCCGGGCATTCAGTCGAGCCTGCAAGTGGCGCCCGTTGGCATCGCCGATTCGTTCTGGCAAGCGCGCGCGGCGCTGGCGCCGCTCGCACCCTGCGGCATTGACTGTTACCTCGTGTGCGGACGCTCGATCATGGGCATTGCGCGCACCACTCGAGTGGAGCTGAACTAATGTACGTCGCAGTCAAAGGAGGCGAGCGCGCCATTGAGGCTTCGTGGCGCCTGCTCGAATCGGCCCGGCGCGGTGATCGCACCCAGCCCGAGTTGACGATCGCACAGATTCGCGAGCAAATGCGTCTGGCCGTTGCGCGCGTGATGACCGAAGGCTCGGTCTACGACGAGGAACTGGCCGCGCTTGCGATCAAGCAGGCCGCCGGCGATCTCGTCGAAGCGATCTTTCTGTTGCGCGCCTATCGCACGACGCTGCCGCGATTCGGCTACACGTGCCCGGTCGACACGGGACGCATGGACATCCAGCGGCGCATTTCCGCGGCGTTCAAGGACATCCCCGGCGGCCAGTTGTTGGGGCCGACCTACGATTACACGCAGCGTCTGCTCGACTTTTCGCTGCTGGCCGACGATCCGGATGGTGTGGCCGAGCAGCGGCCGACGTCGCCGTGGGCACCCGAGATGAAGGCCGAATTGCCGCCGGTGCCGCGCGTCGTGGCGCTGCTCGACGCCGAAGGTCTGATCGAGCAGGAGCGGCCGGATGTCGATGCACCGGAACCGCTCGACCTCGCGCTGGACCCGCTGCTGATGCCGGCCGATCGCGCCGTCCGACTGCAAAACCTCGCGCGCGGCGACGAAGGCTTTCTGCTCGCGATGGGCTACTCCACGCAACGCGGTTACGCGCGCAACCATCCGTTCGCGGGGGAAATCCGCTTCGGCCGTGTGGCCGTCGAGATGGAGGTGCCCGAGCTGGGTTTCGCGATCGAGGTCGGCGAGATCGACGTGACCGAATGCCAGATGATCAACCAGTTCACCGGCAGCCAGAAGGCGCCGCCGAGCTTCACGCAAGGCTACGGCCTCGCCTTCGGCCACTCGGAGCGCAAGGCGATGGCGATGTCGCTCGTCGACCGCGCGCTGCGTGCGCAGGAACTCGGCGAGGCGATGACCGCGCCCGCGCAGGATCCCGAGTTCGTGCTGTATCACAGTGACAACGTCGAGGCGTCGGGTTTCGTGCAGCATTTGAAACTGCCGCATTACGTTGATTTCCAGTCCGAATTGGAACTCGTGCGCCGCTTGCGCGCGGGCCATACCCTGCAAGAGATGGCGCAGCAAGAGCAACAAGCGCACCAAGAGGAGGACGCGGCATGAACGCGCGCGACACACACGAGCCGACGCAGACCGATGCCGCCGCCGAAGGCTACAACTTCGCGTATCTCGACGAGCAGACCAAGCGCATGATTCGCCGCGCGCTGCTGAAGGCCGTCGCGATTCCGGGTCATCAGATTCCGTTCGGTTCGCGCGAAATGCCGCTGCCGTATGGCTGGGGCACGGGCGGCATTCAGGTGACGGCGGCCATCATCGGCCACGACGACACGCTGAAGGTCATTGATCAGGGGTCCGATGAAACGACGAACGCCGTCAACATCCGGCGTTTCTTCGCGCGCACCGCGGGCGTACGCACGACCACGCGCACCGTGGAAGCTTCGATCGTGCAGACGCGCCACCGGATTCCGGAGACGCCGCTCACCGACGAGCAGATCATCGTCTACCAGGTGCCGATGCCCGAGCCGCTCTACCGGCTCGAACCGCGCCTGACCGAATCGCGCAAGCTGCATGCGCTCGGCGAATACGGGCTCATGAACGTGAAGCTGTACGAAGACATCGTCCGGCACGGCAGCATCGCCACGACCTACGACTACCCCGTGATCGTCAACGACCGCTATCTGAGCGCGCCGTCGCCGATCCCGAAGTTCGACAACCCGAAGATGCACATGAATCCGGCACTGCAACTGTTCGGCGCGGGCCGCGAACGACGTCTCTACGCGATACCGCCATACACGAGCGTGCGCAGCCTCGACTTTGAAGACCATCCGTTTGAAATCCAGCGATGGGAACATGCCTGCGCGATCTGCGGATCGCGCGAGAGCTTCCTCGACGAGATGATCGTCGACGACAAGGGCAAGCGCATGTTCGTATGCTCCGATAGCGACTACTGCCAGGAGCAGGTTGCCGCCGGGGCGCGGGGGGAGTCGATGGCCGACGGATCTATGGCCGACGAGTCTATGGCTGATAAAGCGCAGGGAGATCGCGAATGACGCCGCTTTTGAGTGCACGTGGACTGACCACACGTTATGGCGCGCGTCTCGGCTGCGAGGACGTCCAGTTCGATCTGTATCCGGGCGAGGTGCTGTGTGTCGTCGGTGAATCGGGATCGGGCAAGTCGACGCTTTTGAACACCGTCGCGCTGCGCGTGCCGGCCGCCGCCGGCAGCCTTTCCTATACGACTGCCAACGGCGAAGTGCTGGATCTGCTCACGCTCTCCGAACCGCGTCGGCGCCTGCTCATGCGCACGGAGTGGGGCTTCGTCGAGCAAAACCCGCGCGACGGCCTGCGCATGAACGTATCGGCAGGCGCGAACGTCGGCGAGCCGTTGATGGCCGTGGGCGCGCGTCATTTCGGCAAGATCCGCGATACCGCTTCGAGCTGGATGCGCCGCGTCGAACTCGATGAAATGCGTATCGACGATCTGCCCGCCGCGTTTTCGGGCGGCATGCAGCAGCGCCTGCAGATCGCGCGCAATCTCGTCACCGGGCCGCGGCTCGTGCTGATGGACGAACCGACTGCGGGGCTCGACGTGTCCGTGCAGGCGCGGCTGCTTGACCTGCTGCGCACGCTGACTTCGCAGCTGCACCTGGCATGTGTGATCGTGACGCACGACATCGGCGTCGCTCGCCTGCTCGCGCATCGTCTCATGGTGATGCAAGGCGGCCGCGTGGTGGAGTCGGGTCTGACCGACCAGGTGCTCGACGATCCGCAGCATCCGTACACGCAGTTGCTCGTGTCGTCCGTGCTGCCGGCCTGAGCGGGCCGATTCAAACGCACGGATGGACGCAAACACGATGATGAAAAGAGGAGTCCTGATTCATGAACGATAAATCGATCGGCGCGGATTTCGCGAGCGACGACCGTCTGATGCTGCGAGCGTGCGGCATTGCGAAGACGTTCACGTTGCACACGCAAGGCGGCCAGGCGATTCCCGCGCTGCGCGGCATCGATCTCGACGTGCTGCGCGGCGAGTGTGTGGCGCTCGTTGGTCCCTCGGGCGCCGGCAAGAGTACGTTGCTGCGTTGCCTGTACGGGAACTACCTCGCGAGCGAGGGGACGATTTCGCTGCGCGACGAGGCGAGCGACGAACGGCATCTGTGCCTGACGAATGCGAACCCGCACGAAATCATGCGCATGCGTCGCGACGTGATCGGCTACGTGAGCCAGTTTTTGCGCGTGATCCCGCGCGTGCCGACGCTCGATCTGGTCGCCGAACCGCTCATCGCGCGCGGCGTGGATGCGGACGAGGCACACCGGCGCGCAGGCGAATTTCTCGCCCGGCTGAACGTTCCGCAGCGGCTCTGGCAACTGGCGCCCGCGACGTTTTCGGGCGGCGAACAGCAACGCGTGAACATCGCACGCGGGCTGATCGCCGGTCACCCGGTGCTGCTGCTCGACGAACCGACGGCATCGCTCGATGCCACGAACCGGCAGGTCGTGGCGGAAGTCATCGAAGAGGCGCGCGCACGTGGCGCGGCGATCGTCGGTATTTTGCACGACGAAGCAACGCGCGATCGCGTCGCCACGCGCGAACTCGTACTCGAGCCGGTGGCCTTGCCGGTGGCCGCGTGATGCGGCCGGATGTTTCGAATCTCCACAGTGAATACGGAGCAGCAAGATGTTGATCAAGAATGCGCGAATCGTTACGCGTGACGAAGCGTTCACGGGCGTAGTGCGTATCGAAGACGGCCTCATTACCGAAGTGGCGCGCGGCACCTCGAGCGTGCCCGATGCCGTGGACTGGCAGGGCGATTACCTGCTGCCGGGTTTCGTCGAACTGCACACGGACAACCTCGAAAAGCACCTCTCGCCGCGGCCGGGCGTGAAATGGAACGTCGAAGCGGCGTTCGTCATTCACGATGCCCAGGTGTCCGCCGCGGGCATCACCACGGTCTTCGATTCGCTGGCGATCGGCTCGCGTACCGATGCGGGCTTGCGCAGCAGCGACATTCACCGCACCGCCGTGGGCGCGCTCGACCGGCTTACGGCCGATGGCTTCACGCGTGCCGACCACTTTCTGCATCTGCGCTGCGAGGTCGGCGCAGCCGATGTCATCGACTTGTTCGAGGAATTCGGCACGCACCGGCTACTCAAGCTCGCATCGGTGATGGATCACACGCCGGGCCAGCGTCAGTGGCAGGATGCGGCCAAATGGCGCCAGTATCAGGAGCGCAACGGCAAGTGGACCGACGAGAAAACGGCGGCCACGCTCGTGGAACTCGCGGACCTGCAGGCGCGCTTCGCCGACGTGCATCGGCGTGGCATCGTCGAGCGTTGCCGGGCGCTCGGCGTATCGGTGGCGAGCCATGACGATACGCTCGTCGAGCACGTCGAAGAAGCCGTGCGCGACGGCGTGGCGATTTCCGAATTCCCGACCACGCTCGCTGCGGCCCGCGCGGCACACGAGCACCGGCTCGCGACGGTGATGGGCGCGCCCAACGTCGTGCGTGGCGGCTCGCACTCGGGCAACGTCTCGGCGCTCGAACTCGCGCAGGAAGGCTTGCTCGACATCCTGTCGTCGGACTACGTGCCGTCGAGCCTGATGATGGCCGCGTTCCAGCTCGAGCGTGACGCGGGGTGGTCGCTGCCGCAGGCCATCGCGACGGTGTCGTCGACGCCCGCGCGTGCAGTGGGGCTCGACGATCGCGGCGCGATCGAAGTCGGGCTGCGTGCGGATATCGTGCGGGTGGGGATGAGCGGTGGACTGCCGGTGCCGCGCGCGACCTATGTGCGGGGCGAGCGGGTGGCGTAAGCTGGGGCGAAACTCAAGGACGAAACGCCGGGACGAAAAAAAAGCACTGGCGATGACTCGCGAGTGCTTGATTTTCCTTTCAGGACTCACCCGGGTGAAGCTGAGGGTAAGTGGTAGGCCGTACGGGATTCGAACCTGTGACCAACGGATTAAAAGTCCGCTGCTCTACCAGCTGAGCTAACGACCCAAACCAGAAAGAAGCGGAATTATAGCCACCGTTTTGGCCAGTGTCAACGGTTGCGCGCCCACCCAAAAAGCAAGGCCGCAGAACGCGATGAAACAACAAAGGCCCGAGGCACAACGTGCCCCGGGCCTTTGGTTTTGACGCGAGAGGCGTGTTCGCGGCCTGGCTTGCGCCGCGAAACCCGCTTCAGCGGCGCTTATCGGAGCTGTGACAGCTTGCTCTGCGCCGACTGTGCCACATCCGAGCTGCCGTACTGCGAAACGATCTGCTCGAGTGTGCGCTTGGCCGCGGCCTTTTGGCCCTGTTCGATCTGGTTGTTCGCGATCGCGAGCAGAGCCTCAGGGGCACGCGGGTGCTGCGGGTAGTTCTTGACGATGTTCATCCACGTCGCCGTCGAACCTTTGTAGTCCTTCAGCGCGTAGAGCGCATTGCCAAGCCAGTACTGCGCGGTCGGCTGGTAAGGGCTCTGCGGATACTTGGCGATGAAGCTGCGGAACGCAGCAGCGGCGCCTCTGAAGTCGCCGTTGCGGAACTGTTCCGAAGCGGCGTTGAACGCATCCGTTTCACCCGGCTGAACCGTGCCTTGCACGCCGTCCACGGTTTCCTGTTGCGGCTCGAGCTTCTTGAGACGCGTATCCAGATCCGTGTAGTAGTCCTTCTGTTGCTTCTGCAGGGTGGCCAGTTGATTCGCCATGTCCTCGTTCTGTCCGCGCAGCGTGGCAACCTGCTGGTTCAGCTGGTCCATGCGGTTGGACTGATCGAGAATCGTGCGTTGCGCGGCGGACAGCTGACTGGTCAGATTGTCCGCCTTCGCCCGCAGGTCGAGAATCGCCTGACGTGCCTGATCGTCATCGAAGATGCCTGCGTGCGCCGGCATCGACATGAAAGCGATACCGGCCACACAGGCTGCTGCGGCTACGCGCAGCGGGGAGAAACGGTGCGACATACGCCCCTTCATCCAATACGTCGATTATTGATACACGAGGTCAGCACGGCGGTTCTGTGCCCACGATGCTTCGTCGTGGCCCAGCGCGACCGGCTTTTCCTTACCGAGGCTGACAGCTTCCATCTGCGAGTCGGGCACGCCCATCAGCGACATGGCTTGACGAACGGCTTCAGCACGCTTCTGGCCCAGTGCCAGGTTGTATTCGCTCGAGCCGCGCTCGTCGGTGTTGCCCTGGATCAGGACGTGACGGTCCGGATGAGCCTTCAGGAATTGTGCGTGCGCTTGCAGCAGCGACTGGTACTGATCCTGGACGGCGTAGCTGTCGAACGCGAAGAACACGCTGCGCTTGGCGAGCGGGCTGTTCGGGTTGTTCAGTTCGTCTTCGACCGAGACCGGCGCCACAGCGTTCGGGTTCGGCTGCGTTGCGATCGCACCACCCGTTTCGCCGGTCTTGACGCCCGACTTACACGCTGCGAGCGAGCCGATCATCAAAACGGCCAAGGCCAAGCGGACTTTATTTGACATCATTTTTGCTCTCCTGAAGTGTTATTGCATAAATGGACCCCAGGACGGTTCGCGTACGCTACCGCCCTGAACGGACAGGATCTGCCGTGTCCGACCATCGGTCGATACAGCGGCCAGTACGCCACGGCCGTTCACCTGTGTGGCGTAAAGAATGTACTGACCGTTCGCCGCGAAGCTCGGCGATTCGTCATGTGTCGTGTCGGTGAGCGCCGTGGCAACGCCGGACTGCAGATCCTGAATGTACAGCTTAAAGCCGCCGCCCACACGCGAAATGTACGCGAGTTGCTTGCCATCCGGACTGATCTTGGGGCTCGTGTTGTAGTTGCCGGTGAACGTCACGCGCTGCGCAGCGCCGGCGCGTTCCCCCTGGGCTGGCATCTTGTAGATTTGCGGCTGGCCGCCCCGATCGCTCGTGAAGTAAATCCACTGGCCGTCAGGAGAGTAGACGGGTTCGGTGTCGATCGTGCTGCCTTCCGACAGGCGACGCAGGCCCGAGCCGTCGGCATTGACCGCGAAGATCTGCGTATTGCCGGTCTTCGACAGCGCGACCGCGAGCGTGCGACCGTCCGGCGACCACGCGGGTGCCGAGTTGTTGCCCTTCTGGTCGGAGATGATCACGCGGTGACCGGTCGGCAGGTCATGCACGTAGACGATCGGCTTCTTCCTTTCGAAAGAAACGTAGGCGACCTTCGTGCCGTCGGGCGACCAGGCCGGCGAGATGATCGGTTCCGGGCTCGACAGCGCGATGTGCGCGTTCTGACCGTCGGAGTCCGAAATCTGCAGTTGATAGCGGCTGCCGACCTTGACGACATACGAGAAACGCGTGGCGAACACACCGCGGTCGCCGAGCAGCTTCTGATAGATGTAGTCCGCAACCTTGTGCGCGCTCATGCGCAGGCCGTCCGGCGGGCTCTGCAGCACGAGGCCGCCGAGGCTTTGGCCCTTGACCGTGTCGTAGAGCTTGAAGCGCACTTCGTACTGGCCGTTAGCCAGCCGGTTCACGCTACCGGCGACGAAGGCGTTCGCACCCTTGGCCTTCCAGCTGCCGAGGTCGACCGAATCGTTTTCCGAAACCGGCGCGCTGCCCGCGTCGATATTGGTGAATTTGCCGCTGCGCGCCAGATCCGCGCGCACGATGGCGGCGACGGGTTGGGGTGCGCTCGCCTCATTGGCGAAATTGGCGGTTGCGATCGGGAACTGGGTGGAGCCCACCCCCGTCACCAGAACGTTGAGTTGCGCGTGCGCCGCAGTGCCGGCCGTGATCAGGCAGGATGCGATCAGGGTGCGCAGACCAAGCTTCGTCATCAAACTCATGCTGTGATGCTTCCTGAAAGAGCTAATTTGTAACGTCGTACAACAGCAAAGAGACCCGAAATACCTTCAATCGTTCCGCTCGTCGCTGCTGTACGCCTGAATTCCTGCGCCCCTGGGGGCGCCCTTAAGCTGCCGGGCGCAATGTAATTGTAAAACTCGACGGTGCACGGCCATTCGTGTCGAGCGGCATCGGGTCCGACTGCTGGACCGCGCGCAACGCCGCTGCGTCCCACTGGGCGTTGCCACTCGAGCGCGTGATGACCGCCGAGAGCAACGTACCCGATGGCGCGCATCGTACCGCCACCACCGTTTCGAGTCCTTCCGTCGCGCCGGCCCAGATGATCTTCGGGCGCACGAGACGCTGCACCTTTTCCGCATAACCGGCCGAGGCTGCGGTACCGCCCGCGCCGCTGCCGGTGCCGCTCTTCGCGAGGCCGTTGCCGCTCGAGCTGGTGCCGCCGCCTTCGCCCGCGAGGCCCTGCATCTGGGCAATACGCGCGCGCCGCTCGGCATCGACCTTCTTCGCCTGCGCTGCATCGGCCTGCGCTTGCGCCTTGGCTTTTGCCGCCTTTTCGGCATCGGCCTTCTTCTGCGCTTCGAGCTGCGCCTGCTTCTGCTGTTCTTGGAGCTGTTGCTGCTTCTTCTGCGCTTCAAGCTGCTGCTGTTTTTGCTGAGCTTGCAGTTGCTGCTGCTTCAGTTTGTCGGCAGCGGCCTGTTGTTCCTTGAGCTTCGCAGCCTTTTGCTGCGCCGCAAGTTTCGCGGCCTGATCGGCGAGCTGTTGCTGACGCTGCGCTTCCTGTTGCTGCAGACGCTGCTGCATCAGGCGCTGCTGTTCAGCGAGCTGCGCGGCGAGCGCGGCTGCTTCCTGCTCTTTACGCTTTTTCTGTTGAAGCGCGATGTCAGCGTCTTCGGTCGGCTGCGGCGGCGGGGCAGGGGTGACCGGCGCCGGCGGTGCCGGGGGCGTGACCGGCTGCGGCGTCGTCAAGTCGGCCGCGGTCCATATTTCGGCTTCCGCACCCGCCGGCGTGCTGTTTTGCCAGTGGATGCCGCGATACAGAAAAAACGCCAGCAGCACGTGCATCAGCACGGCGAGCCCGAGAGCACGTCCCGTGCCGCGCTCACGCGGCGGTTGCAGCGGATAACTGGAATGCTTACGGATCATTGCGATTTGACGAGCAGCCCGACGCGTTTGACGCCTTGCGCCTTCATGTCCGACATCACGTTCATCACCGTCTCGTATTTGACGGACTTGTCGGCGGCGATCACGACCGGCTGGTCAGGATGGCTCTGCTGGCGCCCGGCGACGAACGTGTCGAGGTCGTTGCGCGTCATTTGCTGCTCCAGGCTGGCGCCCGAATCATCCTTGTAGCGTACGCTCATCGTGCCGTCGGCGCGAATGTTGACCACGACCGGCGGCGTCTGTTGCTGGGGTGCAGCGCCGCCGACGGTGGGTAGATTGACGATCGACGGCGCGATCATCGGCGCCGTGACCATGAAGATCACGAGCAGCACGAGCATGACGTCGATGTACGGCACGACGTTGATGTCGGCCATGGCGCGGCGCGAGCGGCTGCCGCGCATGCTCGATCGAACTGAGCCTCCCATCTCCGACTCCTTAGTGGGCCTGACGCTGCAGGATGTTCGAGAACTCTTCGATGAAGGTCTCGAAGCGGATCGCGAGGCGGTCGATGTCGTGCGCGTAGCCGTTGTAGGCGACGACGGCCGGAATGGCGGCGAACAGACCGATGGCGGTGGCGGTCAGCGCTTCGGCAATGCCCGGCGCGACGTTCGCGAGCGTGGCTTGCTGAACGTTCGCCAGACCGCGGAAGGCGTTCATGATCCCCCAGACCGTACCGAACAGACCGATATACGGGCTCACCGAACCGACCGATGCGAGGAACGAAAGGTTGGCTTCGAGCGCGTCCATTTCGCGCTGGAAGGCGGCGCGCATCGCGCGGCGCGCACCGTCGAGCACGGCGGCCGGATCGGTGATGCGCTTTTCTTTCGCCTTGAGGAACTCGCGCATGCCCGATTCGAAGATGCGTTCGAGCGCACCGACCGAGTGACGGTTGTTCGCGGCGCTCTGATAGAGGGCCTGCAGATCGCCGCCGGACCAGAAGTCGCGCTCGAAGCGTTCGGTCTGTGCGCGGGCGCGGCGAATCGCGAACCACTTGCGGAAGATGAAGGTCCAGGAGATCAGCGAGAGCAGCAACAGCAGCGCCATTACGGCCTGTGCCAGCACACTCGCATTCAGAACGAGGGAGAGAATCGAAAAATCTTGTGTCGTATTCATAGAGGTTCGTTATAACGTCCCGCAAGGAGCGAGCGACTGCAAGGCGTTGCGAGGGCTTCCGAAAGCTGCTGGAAATCCGCTGCGCCAGCACAGCCGAACCCTGCCTGGTTCTGCGCTTTGTCCTGGGTTGCCTGGAGCGTGTTCACTGGCGCTGTATCAACGGTAATTACTGCGTGGCCGTTGACACGGCCGGTACGTCTTTACCCGGACCACGGCGCAATGCGTCGTAGACCGGTTCCGGAATTGCGGCAGGGCGCATGGTCGTGCCATCGACACAGGCGACGCGAACGTTGCCTGTGGCGAGCAGCGTTTCGCCGCGCCACGCCTGCTGCACGAAATCGACTGACGCGCGCCCGAGTTTTCCGACCTGACTGACGATGGTCACGATGTCGTCGAGTCGGGCCGGTGCGTGATAGTCAAGCGCCGTGCTGCGCACCACGAAGAGCGTTCCGGTTTGCGCAGCAAGCTGGTGCTGATCCACGCCACACGCGCGCAGCCATTCGGTGCGCGCGCGCTCGAAGAACTTCAGGTAGTTGGCGTAAAACACGATGCCGCCGGCATCGGTGTCTTCGTAATACACACGAACCGGCCACGTGAAGTCCTGCGCGAAACCGGTTTGGGCCGCGCCCGTCTGGCTGGTGGATCTTTCCATGCCGCGCATTCTACCGGAACGCACTGGGGTACTGACTTTCGTCAAGCTGACAGTTGCGTCAAGACTGCGGTTTTACGCCGAATTCCTGTCGTTTTTTATCAGGCGCCCGGGCTGCGATGGATGGCCAGGCCGGCGAATGACTGTGCGACGGGCATCAGTTCGATCGTATTGATGTTCACGTGCGCGGGGCGCGTGGCGATCCAGTAGATCGAGTCGGCGATGTCCTCGGCCGTGAGGGGCTGGACATCCTTATAGACGTTTGCCGCCTTGGCGTCGTCGCCGCGAAAGCGCACATTCGAGAATTCGGTGCCGCCGCACAGACCCGGTTCGATGTCCGTGACGCGCAGCGCCGTGCCCGCGAGGTCGGTCCGCAGGTTCAGGCTGAACTGGCGCACGAACGCCTTGGTTGCCCCGTAGACGTTGCCGCCCGCATAGGGCCAGCGCCCGGCCACCGAGCCCAGATTGAAGATATGGCCGCGATTGCGGGCGACCATGCCCGGCAAAAACGCGTGCGTGACCTGCACGAGGCCGGTGCAGTTCGTCTCGATCATCGTTTCCCATTCGTCGAGACTGGCTTTCTGGGCCGGCTCCACGCCAAGTGCCAGGCCGGCGTTGTTGACGAGCACGTCGACGGCGGCGAATTCGGCCGGCAGGGCGGCCGGAGCGGCCTCGACGGCGGCGCGGTCGCGCACGTCCAGTTCGATGGGCAGCAGGGCGTTGCCGAGTTCGGCGGCGAGGGCATCGAGACGGTCCTTGCGGCGTGCGGTGGCGACGACGCGATGGCCGCCCTTTACGAAGGCGCGGGCAATGGCGGCGCCGAAGCCCGCGGAGGCGCCGGTGACGAATACGATCATGGTGGCTCCCTGTTCGTTGATCTGGTTGGTCTGGAAAGAGGAAAGGATCAAGCCTACTTCCATTGCGGCGCGCGGGCAAGGAAGCGCCCGTGGGGAAGGGGTCGGAACGGCTGTGCCCCAACTGCCAAGGGCTGCGTGGCGGGGGGTGCCGCAAGGCCTGCCGGCCCCGGTGCCCGTCTGGTTGCCTATTCCAGGTTCATCCAATAAACTAACGTGTTCAATCTCTGCGTGACTGGCGATAGGGTTCCCGAACGACTTGAGCGAAGGTTCAGGCGGGGGCTCAAGGTGGAGCGACCCACCGTGAAGCGCGGAGTGCCGTTTTGCCGTTCGCCTGGGCAGCCAAGATTCGCGCGCTTCAATTAGCGCTGCATGGGCGCTCTTGCCCGTGGCTGTCCTGCCTCGCGTGTGCGGCATCCTGTCCCGCCACGTCAAGGCTCGATTTTTTGGTGCATGCGTTGCTAACAGCGGCGTTGCCAAAAGCGCAGCCAGCAGCGCCGCGTACCCGCTACGCGTTTCGCGCGAGTCCCGGTCAACCTGAACCCACTTAACGGAATCCGTATGTTTGACAGAGCCGAAAGCACTATCGCCAAAGTCGATCCCGAACTCTGGAAGGTTATCGAACTCGAAAACCGCCGCCAGGAAGAGCACATCGAGCTGATCGCTTCTGAAAACTACACGAGCCCGGCCGTCATGGCCGCTCAGGGCTCGCAGCTCACCAACAAGTACGCCGAAGGCTACCCCGGTAAGCGCTATTACGGCGGCTGCGAATACGTGGATATCGCGGAGCAGCTCGCGATCGACCGCGTGAAGGAGCTGTTCGGCGCCGAAGCCGCCAACGTCCAGCCGAACTCCGGTTCGCAGGCTAACCAGGGCGTGTTCTTCGCGATGCTCAAGCCGGGCGACACGATCATGGGCATGAGCCTCGCCCACGGTGGCCACCTCACGCACGGCTCGCCGGTCAACATGTCCGGCAAGTGGTTCAACGTCGTCAGCTACGGCCTCAACGATGCCGAAGACATCGATTACGACGCCGCGGAAAAGCTCGCGCAGGAACACAAGCCGAAGATGATCGTGGCCGGCGCTTCGGCGTTCGCGCTGCGCATCGACTTCGAGCGTTTCGCGAAGATCGCGAAGAGCGTGGGCGCGTACTTCATGGTCGACATGGCGCACTACGCAGGTCTCGTGGCCGCGGGCGTCTACCCGAACCCGGTGCCGCACGCCGACTTCGTCACCACGACCACGCACAAGAGCCTGCGCGGCCCGCGCGGCGGCGTGATCCTGATGAAGGCCGAATTCGAGAAGCAGATCAACTCGGCGATCTTCCCGGGCATCCAGGGCGGTCCGCTCATGCACGTGATTGCCGCGAAGGCCGTGGCATTCAAGGAAGCGCTCTCGCCGGAGTTCAAGACGTATCAGCAGCAAGTGGTCAAGAACGCGAGCGTGCTGGCCGAAACGCTGGTCAAGCGCGGTCTGCGTATCGTGTCGGGCCGTACCGAAAGCCACGTGATGCTCGTCGACCTGCGCGCAAAGAACATCACCGGCAAGGCTGCGGAAGCCGCGCTGGGTGCTGCGCACATCACGGTGAACAAGAACGCGATCCCGAACGATCCGGAAAAGCCGTTCGTCACGAGCGGTATCCGTCTTGGCTCGCCGGCGATGACCACGCGCGGCTTTGGCGAGAAGGAAGCCGAGCAGGTGGGCAACCTGATCGCCGACGTCCTCGACAACCCGGAAGACACCGCGACGATCGATCGCGTGCGTGCCCAGGTGGCCGAGCTGACGAAGCGTTTCCCGGTCTATCGCTGATCCGGCGCCCGCTCGGCCATGCGCTGCCCCTTTTGCCGGCACGAAGACACGCAGGTGGTGGACTCGCGCGTGTCCGAGGACGGCGCCGCGATCCGGCGCCGTCGCCGCTGTCCTGCCTGCGACAAGCGTTTCACGACGTATGAGCGGGTCGAGCTGGCGATGCCGGCGGTGGTGAAAAAGGATGGCAGCCGTACGGAATTCGATCGCCGCAAGATCGTGGCCAGCATGCAACTGGCGCTGCGCAAGCGCCCCGTTGCTGCTGACGCGATCGACGCGGCGGTTGCCCGTATCGAATACCAGCTGCTTGGCAGCGGCGAGCGCGAGGTGCGCAGTGAACGCCTCGGCGAACTCGTGATGGCCGAGTTGCGCGAACTCGACAAGGTCGCGTTCGTCCGTTTTGCTTCTGTTTACCGGCGTTTCGAGGACGTCTCCGAATTCGAGGACGTGATCGAGGAATTCCGCCGCTCCGGCAATGCTGGCACGTCGCCCCAAAAGCGCTGAGCCTGTCTGCATTTTCAGTTCTCCTGTTTTCCTGCTTTTCTCGCCTGTTCAATTCGCGCCGCCGTGTTTCGTGACAGTTGAATTGTCGCGAACCGATCTCGCGCGCGCCACCTGGCCGTTCGGCTAATTGTTTCGATTGCGTTGCACCGGTAGATTCATGGCAATCCCCAATCGATAAGGATTGCTGATGAAAAGCCGAGGCTTCTCCCTGATCGAAACCATGACCGTCGTGGCGCTGCTTGCGCTTTGCGCCACGGAAACGACGCCTGTGTTTGTCGCGTGGCGCGTGCGTGACGAGGTGAATGCACGCGCCGGCGCGTTGCTCGGCACGCTGGCCTACGCGCGCAACGAGGCAATCAGGCGCAAGGTGCGCATCACCGTTTGCCGCGTCGACGCCGCGCATAACTGCCTCGCTTCCAGCGCCGTCTGTCCTTCAGGTGTCGCCGACTGGTCGTGCGGGTGGGCCGTCATGGCCGATGGTGCGGGCGGGCCTGTGCGCCTGCGTGTACAGCCTGCGCTCGATGGCATCGGCGTGGCGTCGCCGCCTGGCGCAATGACTTTCTCGCCGCCGGCCGGTCAGGCGATCGGCGTGCTGCGCGACTTCGAAATCGCACCGCGCACGGCAAGCGCCGCCACGGATGGCGAAGCGTGGCGGCGATGCATCCGCATTGCTGCGGGCGGCCGGGCGCGTATCAGCGACGGCGCGTGCAAGGCATCATCGTGAGGTCCTGCAGATGTCGTTATGCCGGTGGTGCAACCTTGCTCGAAGTGGCGCTCGCGATGGCGGTCATGGCGATTTGCGCGCTTGGCCTCATGAGCACGCAGTTGGCGATCGCGCGCCACGCGCAGGCAGCCGCCGCGCGCGAACGCGGCGCGTTTGCCGCCGATGCCATGACCGAGGCGGCGCGCTTTTCGACGGCCGCCGCCATCGACGCGTGGAGGGCGCGTGTCGCCGCGATCGTACCGGAGGGGCTGGCCGCGATATCGGACCAGGGAGGCGAGACGTCGATTGCGACGGTGACATGGGCAGCCGTCGATCCGGTTGCCGGTGCGGAGCTAGCCGCGCCGGCCGCTTGTCCCGGCGCGCCGGGCAATCCGCGGCGCGATTGCGTCGCCTTTGGATTCGTCCGATGAAGCATCGTGCGCTCGCATCGATCGGCTGCACCGGCCACACGCTGCTCGAACTGGTGATCGCGGTCGCACTGGGCCTCGTCGTCGTGGCCGGCGCGGTGGTTGCCTACCGCTCACAACATCAGGCGTTCGTGCTGGCCTCCGACGCCGCGCGTATCCATGAAGCCGGCATGAACGCGCTTATGTTGGTCGGCGAGCAGATCCAGAATGCCGGATATGTGCCGGCCAATGCGTCGCAGGAGCTCGGTGGGCCCGCGATCTTCGGCTGCTCGGGTGGGCGTCCGGGCGGGGAAGACGATCACATCACCTGTGCATCGTTACCGAGTGGGTCGGATGGCGTTGCGGTTCGCTACATCGGTGACACCGTTTCGACATGGCCGTCAGCGGCCGGGCAGGTAACCGATTGCCTCGGTCAGGCGGTCGGTGCGGATGGTGCGGATGGTGCGGATGGTGTCGTGGTCGTCAACCGCTATCACGCCAACACGAGTAGCTCCACGCTTGAGCCGGAACTGTATTGCGCAGGTTCCGGCCGAGCCGGCACCGCACAGTCGCTCGTGGAGGGTGTCGAAAAATTGCGTCTGCGTTATTGGCTCGCTGGCGGTGTGCAGCCCGTGGATGCATCGGCGCTCACGCTTGATGCATGGTCTGCCGTGACCGCCGTAGATCTGTGTGTGCAGGTGCGCGGCGCGCCGTTTCCCCGCAAGGTCGTCTATGTCGATTGCGACGGCGTGTCGAAGAATGCAACCGATGGACGTGCACGGCAGACGTTCTGGCGGCACGTCGCATTACGCAATCAACAAGGTGCGCTGTCATGAACCGCGCTCGAAGACGCCTTGCGCGCAGCGGTCGCGGCATTGCATTGCCGGTTGTGCTGGTGATCGCGTCGATGATGCTCGTTACATCGTCTGCGTGGTTTGAGGCGTCCCTGCTCGAATCGCGCAACGCGAACCTCGTCGCCGATCATCTGCTCGCCTTCCACGCCGCCGATGCTGCACTTTCGCTATGCACGGGCGCGCTCGTGAACGGTTCGCTGTCCGTGCCGTCTCCATCGCAGTCCGGCGAGCCCGATGGCTGGCGGCAGCAGGCCACTTTCGAAGCCGAGGCTATCGCGCCCGTTTCCACGTGGCCCGTTTCGGTCCGGCCGCCGCGATGTCTCGTCGAACCATGGCGTGTCGACAGTCGTCCTGCCGTGCGTGTGTACGTCATCACAGCGCGTGGTTTCGGCGCAAGTGACGACACGCAGAGCTGGCTGCAAGTCCAGGTCGTCTTCGACGGCTCGCATGTCGAACGTCATTGGCGGCGCATTGTCGCGCGCCCGTTCTGAGCGCCAGGTTCACTGCACACAAGGGGCGGCAATGAGAAATGAAGCCTACGCGTTCACGTTACTGGAACTGGCCATAGCCTTGGCGGTCGCGGCAATCGTCGCAGCATTTGCGTTGCCGGTCTGGCATGGCCAGATCGCGCGCAGCCATCGTATCGACGCCATGGCCGCGCTGTATCGGGCCGCACAGTTCATCGACATGCAGACGCCAGCGGCTACGTCACTGCCGGCCGGCATGGACCAGGCGCCGCCAACGGGTGTGGCCGTCTACCGGTTGAAAATCTTGCCCGCCGACGAATCGAATGGCGGATACGCGATCGCGGCCTCGCCGGTGGAGTCCGGTCCGATGTCGGGCGATGTGTGTGGAACCTTCACGCTCGATGCAACTGGCGCGCGCGGGAATGAACCGGCGCAGGCTGCTGCGACAGGAACGGAAGAATGCTGGCGCGGCCGTTAGAAAAGCGTGGTTGGGTTCGTTCAGTAACCCGAATCGTTCGGTGCTTCCGCCGGCTCGCCCGGCTCGGACGAGCTGTCCTCGCGCCGAATGCCTTTCCACACGCGCCACGCTTCCCACGCGGCAAATGCGAGGCTGCCCCACTTGAGCGCCGGGACGATCGCCCGCCCCAGGCGTTTGCGCACCGGCTTGGCGAAGAGGGCGGACGCCAGCGAAGCGAGCAACGGATATTGCTTGAGCACCATGCCCAGTACACCGCCGCCGCGCCCGCCCGCATGGCCGAAGCCCGTCGCGACAAGGCGAAGCCATTTCAAACGGGTCGCGGTCTCGCGCAGTTCGAGAACCGCTTCGGCCATTTCGGCGCGCTCCACGCTTGCGCGCACGAGCAGCAACTCCTTGCGCAGTGCGCGCAGTTGCGGCGTCGAGAGATCGCGCGTGCGCGGGCGGGGCGGGCGAAACGTGGTGTCCGGGGTGGGATGGCTCATAGCGTCGGCAAGGGGGCTCGGTTCCTGACTGAGTTAAGGCTTGCGGAAAATTTCCCGATCCTTCGCAAACTCTTCCAGCGTCGCATGGAACACGAGTGGAGCGTTGTGCAAAGCGCTGCGCGCCTTCAACCCGCAGATGAGCGCCGCGAGCCCGTAGACGATCGTGATGACCGCGAGCGCCTGCCAGCGCCAGGTGTCCCAGAAGACGATGGCGATCAGCGTGGTCAGCGTGATCAGCGCCATGGATGCGAGCATCATCGCCGCGAGCCCGAGGAACATTACGCCGAGCAGACGTTCCTTTTCTTCTGCCAGCTCAATGCCGATCAATTCCAGCTTCGTCTGCAGCATGGTGAACGCGGAGCCGAGCAGACGGCGCAGCGGTCCGTGTTCCGGGCGTGGCGATTGAGTGTTTGTCGTCATGGCGAGAGCAGGTTGCACATGCGATTGCGCGTGAAGAGACCGATGGGGCTGACAGGACCGGCGGAGCAGATGGCCGCGACGCATTGGCTGGCGCGAACCCACTCGCGCCACACGGCCTCACGACGCCCGTGCAACCTGCCGCGCGGGCGAGCGGTGCAAGATCGGGCGGACCGGAAGCGCCCGGCCAGACCCTTACTTGCGGTTGATGAGGAGACCGATCAGCACGCCCACACCGGCCGCGATGCCGATCGATGTCCACGGATGTTCGTGGACATAATCGTCGGTGGCCCGAGCGGCCTTCTTGCCTTTCTCGACGACGACAACCTGCACGTCGGTGGCTTTTTCCTTCGCTTGCTTCAGGCGCGAGAGGGCCGTTTCGCGCAGTTCGGATGCGCGTTCACCAGTGGCGCTCGCAGCCTGCTTGAGCAAATCCTCTGCATCCGCGAGGACGGTCTTGATATCGGACATCAGCCTCTCCTTGTTAACTTCTGACATTGACTGGCTCCATTCATTCGTGTCACGTCACGCGTGAATCGTAACAAAGAAACGGACGATGGCAAGCAAGATAGCGCTGCGCAGTCGCCCGCAATTCTCCGAACGGTCTTCGTATGCCGTGCCATGGTTTTGATGCTGTCCGTATGGCATGGCAATTGCGGTTCTACTAAAGGGAGTCAATCTATTCGGTAAAGTTTCATTGCTGGCCTGCAGAATTCTGAAAGTCAGGTCGAACGGACTTCGCAAGCGGCGAGCCCGGTAGGGGCTTCAAAGAGGCTCCAAAGAAAAAGCGCCGCACATTGTGCGGCGCTTCGATCACCAACGTCACCAACGTCACCAACGTGGCCGGATCGATCAGAAGAAAGCCTGAATGCCCGTTTGTGCGCGGCCCAGGATCAGCGCGTGGATGTCGTGCGTGCCTTCGTAGGTGTTGACCACTTCGAGGTTCACGAGGTGACGCGCGATGCCGAATTCGTCCGAGATGCCATTACCGCCCAGCATGTCGCGCGCCATACGCGCGATATCGAGCGACTTACCGCACGAATTGCGCTTCATGATCGACGTGATTTCGACAGCGGCGGTGCCTTCGTCTTTCATGCGGCCAAGACGCAGGCAGCCTTGCAGGCCGAGCGTGATTTCGGTTTGCATGTCGGCGAGCTTTTTCTGGATCAACTGGTTCGCGGCGAGCGGGCGGCCGAATTGTTTGCGATCGAGCACATACTGACGTGCGGTGTGCCAGCAGGCTTCGGCGGCGCCGAGTGCGCCCCAGGCGATGCCGTAGCGCGCCGAGTTCAGACACGTGAACGGGCCGCGCAGCCCCTTCACACCGGGCATGAGGTTTTCTTCGGGCACGAACACTTCGTCGAGCACGATCTCGCCGGTGATCGACGCACGCAGACCGACCTTGCCGTGAATCGCCGGTGCCGACAGACCCTTCCAGCCCTTCTCGAGGATGAAGCCGCGAATCTCGTCTTTGCCGTCTTCTTCGAGTTTCGCCCAGACGACGAACACGTCGGCGATCGGCGAATTCGTGATCCACATCTTCGCGCCGGACAGCGAAAAGCCGCCTTCGACCTTCTTCGCGCGCGTGACCATGCCGGCCGGATCGGAGCCGTGATTCGGCTCGGTCAAACCGAAGCAGCCGATCCACTCGCCGCTCGCGAGCTTCGGCAGATATTTCTGCTTTTGCGCTTCCGAGCCGAATTCGTAGATCGGCACCATCACCAGCGACGACTGCACCGACATCATCGACCGGTAGCCCGAATCGATGCGCTCGACCTCGCGCGCGATCAGCCCGTAGCTCACGTAGCTGA
>Ga0131853_10005572_pt1 | contig 22722 bp, 23 predicted proteins | sample TergutLab28metaG_FD_92764 | JGI IMG/M metagenome (GOLD analysis project Ga0131853, IMG submission 92764) | Labiotermes labralis P1 segment gut microbial communities from Petit-Saut dam, French Guiana - Lab288 P1 (version 2) (version 2) | ecosystem: Host-associated > Arthropoda: Insects >...
CCCATACGCAAAAGCACGCTTCGCTCGATGGCGGGGGTGGTGTTTTCGTAACCCAGTTTCAGTAAGGGGTCTACCACCTGTTCTGTTAATTTCCAGAATTTATCTTTTAATTCTTGGTCGGATAATTCCGTTAAATGGGTTCTGCGTTTCTCGAAATCATCATTTCGCTTCAATTTGTTGCACCGCCTTTCTGATGTATTCAGTGTCTGTTTTTGTTTCTGATGCCAAATATTCTAAATCTGTTTGGGTTAGTTTTTTGTCCCCAAGCCCAGTTAGGGCATTTCGGATATAAGATGCTCGCAACCTACTTAAATCTGCGTCCCGCACCTTAATTCCTTCTGGGCTTTCTGGTAAAATAATACTTTCGCCCGCTACTTCCGTGTCTGTGTCACCAAATTTGATGCTTATACCGTTTTTACGAGCAAAATCTAGCTGTGGGCGGATGTGCTTACCAGCTCCTGTATATTCCGTTTCTTGCACAACAATTATCTGGTCGTCCCGCATTTCCTGTGCAAGTGCAATGGTAGCGGCGAGAGATGTGTTGCCAGCAGGACCACGCTCCAGACCTTCCAGGCTTGCCAGCAGTTCGGTGGCGTAAAACACTTCACCTTGACCCACTAGCACATATCTATCCATGTAACGCAGGGGGCGGGCGGCAGAGCGTGGCATGTCGCTACGGTCTGGCCAAGTGGCGAAAGGTATGCCGAATCCTGTATGACCCGTGGTGAAGGATTTGCGGTTAAAATGCGCATCGCTTGCCATGTGCAAACCACTGAGATTGACGGAAGAAGCAACAACCTGAGCATTGCAACCCGCCTTTGTCAACCCACGGGCTGTACCAGTTATGTTGCCACCGCCAGCATGGGTCACAACCACCACATCAGGGTCTTTGCCTGTCATTTGTCGGATTTGCTGTGCGACTTCCATTCCGAGGGTTTCCACGCCAGCAATACCAAAAGGCGAGTATAAGCTGGCAGAAAAGTAACCAGTTTCTTCTAAAATTGTTAAAAATTTATAAAACAGCTCGGGACCCACCGACATTTGGATGACTTCTGCCCCCAAAGCTTCGCATTTGCGGGCTTTTTCAAGAATTTCAGGCTGACCCACCTTTTTACTGTCAAAACATTCTTGCACAATTATGGCTTTTAATCCTTGTTTTGCTGCTTGGCTTGCAACTGCCGCTCCATAATTTCCGCTGGTAGCCGCCGCAACACCTTTGAAACCCAGTTTTTTTGCGGTATGTACTGCCAAAGCTGCCCGTCTGTCCTTAAAGCTTCCAGATGGATTTGATGCTTCGTCCTTCATAAAAATCCTTGCACCGAAGCCTGATTTTGCGTATTTTCTAGCCAGTGCGGTGATGTTTTTTAGTTCCATCATAGGGGTTGCACCAACACCCACATTCCGCTGAATTTGGGTTATTTCATCCAGATTGTAGCCAATCGCTGACATCATTGCCTCATAATCAAAGGAAATATTGTCAGTTTCAAATCGCCCAAAGTCAATACCCAGAGATGATTGCAAAATCTGGTTCTTGCGCCCCATTACGGCGGTGAAGCTCATATCCTTAATCATCGAACAACACCTCCCTAGCAACACGCCCAATTTCTGCAATTTCAGGGATGTATCCACCGTAGTCAATATTTGTAGCTGGCTCTACTTCTTCTAGAATACCACGCTCAGTACGCCCTGTCACCGTTGTAATGACAGCATTTTCACCGACCCTAAAATCTTCGGTCAAATAACCCTTAACCCACATCATCAGTGGCAATCCAGCCGTGTCCTCTGGTATACCATAAGCACGACTTTTCTCATCTAAAATAACAGAGCGAATCTCAACCCAAGTCCCTGCTTTTACAATCATTGGGCGACCTTCTTTCCGTTCTTAATCAACTTGCGAAAATCCCCCATAATTGCCCTTGGCACAGGGATGTCCAACATGGTTATAAGACCAGCATCGGCATTTATCACATGAGGGATGCAGTTGACAGCCATGGCAATTGTGCCAAGTCCACCGTCAATTTCGGGCTTTATCGCCATGGACACTGGTGGTGTGCCTGTAAGTTCTATATAATCGCCAGTTTGCACCCCAACCATTTCAGGCTCGATTTGCTGGGGGTGGTACATGTCAATTACAACTTCACCGTTTTTAGTGCCTTGGGCAGTCATATTGACCCCTGCAAGATTACCCTTACCAGCGAACCCATAGGGGGATTTTCTGTCAACATCTGTAATTATGGGCTTCATTTGCTGTTCAAATCCATCAATGTCTAACCCTAAACCTTCCGCAATCATTGCCACGGACTCTGCAAAGCCCACGTGTCCCGCTACAGTGTGGTTTTTCAAGCCTTCCGCAAATTCCTCCTCACTAAGACCCACGCCCTGCTCACGCATAACCGTTGGACCAAAAGGCGACAGGGAGTTGACACGTTTGCACATAACCCTAGAAACATCAACCATACAGGCAGACAGGCACACGGCAAGCAAGTCCATAACCAGCCCAGGGTTGATGCCTGTGCCAAGGACAGAAATGCCGTTCTTACGTGCAATATCATCAATTTTTTGTGCAAGTTCTGGTTGCTGTGCGGTGGGGTATGCCATTTCCTCTGCAATCGTCACCACATTCAATCCCTTGTTTGCTAAAATTTCAATTTTTTCGTATGCACCCTCGGTAAAGCTGTCGGTGCAAAGTAACACCACATCAGCACTTTTTGGGGTGATTGCCTTGTCAACGTCATTGGTAATTACAAGGTCAACTTGCCCCGACTTAGCTTCCATGCCCAAAACCTCATACATACCCTTACCCTGTCGCCCAGCATTACGGCAACAAATACCCGTAATTTCCACACCTGTTTTAGCCAACATCATTCTAGCCATACCTTGCCCCATTGCACCAAAACCCCAAATTGCAACTTTTACGTTTTCCATATTATTTTGTCCCTCCTAATATTTTTCGGATTATAAAATCGGTTACTTTCGGTGTATTTTCATATAAATCAGGCAAATAGACCCGCTCTGTGTATTTATGTATGTCCTTGCCCCACGGACCAATGTTTAACACGGGGGCAGACAGCTCTTTAATAAGGTCAAGTCGCATGGAGTAGACCCCGCTCATTAACATATTGTTGTCCATATACTCAATAACATCATCGTCAGACACAAACATGGAGTAACTCAGGTCGGAAATGCCTGTGTAGATGTTTTTGATTTGTGCATCAAGCCCTAGCGTGTTTCTGGTGAAGTCACAGGCTTCTACTATCACTTGGTTTACCTTAGCGGACGCTTCACCAAGCATTTTGTTATTGACAGCGGGATAAAACGGTGGTGACACGGCAAGCACCACAATTGGTGACTGGTCGATAATGTGCATCAAGGTAAATGCGATAATTTCATTAATGCCGTTAATCATACTGATTTGCTTGGTGTGGTATCGTTCGTTTATGCCTGCCTCTAATTCCTTAAATGCTGATACAAAGGTTTCGCCACCGTCTGACACGGCTTGCTGATAAACCTCACTAAAGTATTTTACATTGGTTTTCCACGGCAAAGGCGTGAAAGACTCGCCATTAAGCTCCAAAAATACCTCATATGAATGGTTCATGCCATTAATAACACTGTCGAAGGCTTTTGTTGCATATTCTTGAAGTGTTCCCATAATTTCCTTAGGGGATTTACTTGCGGTCAAAACGCTCATGTATCCCATAGCTGCATCTGGCAAGGAAACATTGTACACCTGCTTGCTATCTTTACTGTACAACCACGTTGGCGGTGGAATTACAGCGTTTCCATATTTTTCTATGTACATTGGGCTAAGTTCTGTCATACGGACAATCTCCGCAAGCAGGTTGACAGGGTTAAGTCCCTTAAAAATCATGCCTGTGTGGGCAAGCTTACCACGGACATACACTACAGGCATCACCTTACCAATACTGCCGTCGTGGTAGATTGTACGCCCAGCATCCTCCCGCTCATGTCCTTCGATGTCCATGGTTAATACAATTTTCAAATCAAATTTGTCTGTAAGTTGTTTTAGGAGTTCAACTGCCCCAATCATGCCAGCGGACAGGTTTTCTTCATCAGGCACGGACAAAAATATTACATTACCGTTAAAGTCAGCCTCAGATGCGTATTGCTCCATCAATGCCATGTGGACAGCCCCGCCACCCTTCATGTCGGCGACACCTCGCCCGAACAGCCAATCACCACTATCCAAATCCTCTTTCACCGCTTGAGGTAAATCCATCTTGCCCTCTCGAAAAGCCCGTGTAATATCGTGGGGTGATAATGACAAGTGGCGCAAATGCTTATAATCCTCTGTGTCAACCGTGTCGCAGTGGTGTATTAGCACAATCGTTTCCGTACCTTGCCCTTTAATCATCGCCCAAGGTACAACCCGACCCAAGCGGTCATTAGGGATAGGGAAAAACCCGCAATGGTCGGAATTTTTATTGAAATACGGCACACTGTCAAACCATTTTTGGAAAAACGGTTGAACATCCCGCTCTAATTCCGTTCCTGTGTCTGTTGCAACTGCCACAAAGTCTAACATCAGTTGCTCAATCCGCTGTTTTAAGCTACTCACTCGTTACACCTCCAAATCTTGACGCAAAAGTGGCATGGACATACAACGTGGACCGCCACGCCCACGGGACAACTCTCCACTGGCAAAGGTTAGTACGTTTTCTTCACCTAACTCCTTACGTAAAAGGTCGTTGGTACGGGGGTTTCTGTCGTATGCGATAACCCGTCCTGGAGCAAGAGTTAGCACATTTGCTCCGTCATTCCACTGCTCCCTGTCGGCGTGGACTGGGTTATCGCCGCCACATTTAATAAATTTTGCGTCACATTTTAAGTAGGTGTCTAAAATCTTTTTTAAGCTCCAATCACTTAAATCCTTGGCGTTTGGATTGCCCCGCTCCATGGCATAGGCGTGGATAAGGTCTCCCATGTATTTTTCGTAAATTAGGAATTTACCCACATCAAGCTGGGTAAAAATGGTGTCGAGGTGCATACAATTCCGTTGTTTCGGTATTTCTAAGACCAGCACATTTTTAATAGCTGACTTTTCGTCGGCAAAGATTTTTTCGGCAAGCAACTCAATGCCCTCGGGGTAGGTGCGTTGGGAAATGCCCACCGCCATGGTCTGGGCATCCAACAGCAAAATGTCACCACCTTCCACATAAGACGGCAAGTGGCGTTCGTAATAATAACTGTTGTCTGCCTGTGCATAATGGGGGTGGTGGGCAAAAATATATTTGCTGAAAATGGTTTCACGGTTGCGGGCGGCAGACCACATACGGCTAATTGCCACATTGTTACCAATGGAAGAAAATGGGTCACGAGTAAAATATAAATTGGGCATGGGATTTATTACAAAAGAGCTGGGTTTAGGCAGACGCAACTTGCTTAATGCCCCATTTTGCCTAGGCATATTAAGCTGGTCAAAGGTGATACCTGACATTGTTGCTAAAACCAACTCTTTTTCGGTTTTGTAACTGGTTTCAAAATGAGTTGTAACTTGCTTTTTGAAGTATTCGTCAAACCCACTTCCAGACTCCTCCACAAATTCGTTGATAAAGTTTTGTCGCACTTGGGGGCTTGTTTCCAAGGCTTCCGCCGCCAAATCTACCAAATATACAACTTCAACACCTTCACTTCGCAAGGTATTTACAAAACCGTCATGTTCTCTTTGTGCCTGTTCCACAAAAATAACGTCTTCAAAAAGCATTTCGTGGCTGTTTTCTGGCGTAATCTCCGACAACTCGTCACCAGGGCGGTGAACCATCACCTTTTTTAGTTTGCCAATTTCACTGTTTACATTTATCGGCTTGCTCATCAAATCTCCCTCTCGTCTTTTGTTGATTTAATTATAACAGATTAGAAGTCAACTTGGAATAGATAGGAAAAATTTTATATACGAATAGTAAAATTTTTCCAACAATCGGATTTTTTTGTTGACATCCTGAAAATAATGTGGTAAAATTTATTAAAAGGTAATTTTTTACAACGATGGAGGGTATATTATGAACGGAGTGCAAGAGGTCCAGACGCCTAAAAATATTCCCAGGGACAACAAGGTACATAACCTGCCAGTGGATATGATTCACCCTAACCCCTACCAACCCCGTAAGTATTTTGAGCCAATGGCATTGGTGGATTTGGCACAATCCATACGCCAATATGGGCTTATGCAGCCTATAAGTGTGCGAGCCGTTGAGTATGGCAAATATGAGCTAGTAGCAGGGGAGCGTCGTTTGCGTGCAAGCAAACTGGCAGAGTTAAAGGAAATTCCTGCCCTTATTGTGGATATAACTGACACAGACTCCGCTGCACTTGCCATGGTGGAAAACCTTTTGCGTCAGGATTTGAATTATATAGAAGAAGCAGAGGGTTTCGCCCTATTGCTTGATAACCACGGTATGACACAAGAGGATTTGGCAAACAGACTGGGCAAAAACCAAAGTACCATAGCCAATAAATTACGTTTGTTAAAACTCCCTAGAAGCGTTAAACGTGCCTTGGTTTATAAAAATTTATCCGAACGTCACGCACGTGCTTTGTTAAAAATCCAAAAGGATGTGACGGAGGATAAAGCTGAGGAAGTTATGTTGTCCGTTGTCGAAAAAGTGGTGGCAGAGGAATTGACCGTACAAAAAACCGAAGAACTTATCAAACAAATTTTGTCTGGTAAAGAAAGTAAGTCGAAGTCTAAAACAGCACCAAAAATGAAGCTACATATAAAAGATTTGCGTATTTTTACCAATACTGTCAAACACGCAATTGGCATCATGCAAGACAGTGGACTAAACACTGATTATCAAGTGGAAGAACACGAGGATGGCTGTACGATTACCGTAAAAGTTACATACTAAGTGTAATTATATGCAAAAGTGGTATGTATGGGTGGTTATTGCCCACCCATACAAGATGCGGTGCATTTGTGTAAAATAATATGTAATTCCCTAAAAAAATAAACCCATTCAACAAATCTAATGGGTTTATTTTTTAGAAGCCGTAATAACACGGTCATGTCCTGACAAGTCTTTTGTTATTTTGATATTTGAGAAGTTGCCTTCTTGTAGTATGCTTTTAACAGCAGTACCTTGGTTGTATCCTATTTCAAAATAAATCCTGCCGTTTTCTACAAGCCAGTCTTTGGCTTGGTCGACAATATTTCGGTAAAAATCTAGACCGTCTGCACCACCATCAAGGGCTTTTTTGGGTTCGAAATCCTTGACGCTGGCATCCAGACCTTCAATGTCGAATGCTGGGATATATGGCGGGTTGGATACGATAAAGTCGAATTTTTCACCCTTTGTAAGGTTCTCAAAAAGGTTGCTTTGCAAAAAGTTATCAGGCACACCGACAATGCGTCTAAAGTTGGATTTTGCCACGGCTAAGGCTTTCGGGCAAATATCCACCCCTGTCATTTTAATGTTGTGGGACATGGTTAGGGCGATACTTATACAACCGCTGCCTAGCCCTATTTCAAGCCCTTTTGACCCCTTTTCTTCTGCTTCAAAAACTTGATGAACCAGAAATTCCGTGTCATCACGGGGGATTAGCACATCTGGGCTAATCTCTAGCCTAAAGCCCATAAAATCCCAATGACCGAGAATGTATTGAATGGGCTTGCCTGTCTGTCGTTCTGTTATCATATTACTGAACCGCTCGAATTCAGCGTTTGTCAAGGTTTTATCCCATGTAAACAGTTGGCTTGGTTTGTCAATGCCCAGTAAGCCCAGTAGTAACTGGTCGGCTTCTTGTCCATCAATTTGTTTCTTGCCCCATGCCCTCAACTCCACTATTTTCAACACTCTTGCCCCTTTCCGCTTCAAAAACCCCTTCAAGGGCGGCGATTGCCACTTCTAGCTGTTTTTCGTCAGGCACTGCGGTGGTTATCCTTTGCAACATAAATCCAGGCCAGCTAAGTATACGTACAATGATAGAATTGCTGATACCCGCCCAGCGGATAACTTCAAAGCTGATACCTGCAATAAAAGGCACAAACAGCACACGGGAAACCAAACGAAGCCACATTTCATCCGTGCGTACAAATAAGAAAAATATCATAGATATAAGCATTACGAATAACAAAAAGCTTGTGCCACAGCGTTTGTGCAGGCGACTGTGTTTGGCGGCATTTTCTGGGGTTAATTCTTCCCCTGCTTCGTAACAATTTATCACCATATGCTCTGCCCCATGATATTGAAATACTCGCTGAATATCTTTCAATCGTGAAATTAGCCCAAGATAGATAAGGAAAATCGCTAGTCGTACCAAGCCTTCTACAATACCCAAAGCCCAAAGGTTATCCCCCAAAACAGGGGCAAGAAAACCCGACAGCCAAGTGGGTAAAATCATAAACATAGCAACAGAAAAGCCCAGTGACAAAATTACCGCAACAATTATTAGTACATTTGTTAATTTGTCACCAAACTTACGTTCCAGCCAGCGGTCGAATTTACTTGGGGCTTCCTCACCATCGTCAAGCCCTGACATTTCAGCAGAAGCAGTCATAACCTTCATGCCAACCACCATAGACGAACCAAGGCGAACAATGCCCCTCAAAATCGGCACTTTACCCAAAACTTCCACGGGACGACTTGTAACAATTTTCTCACTTTTATGCTCAATTTCTCCTTTTGGGTTGCGTACAGCCACACAAAAGTCTTTAGGTCCACGCATCATAACCCCTTCCATGACGGCTTGACCGCCATAAAAGGTTTTTTGTTCTTTAGCCATAAAACACCCCTCAACAACATACACGAACAGGGCAGAGGACATCGCCCCCGCCCTTAATTTACATTCCTAAACTTAGATTAGTTTGTGGTTTCTTGGATACCAAAACGCTTCTTAAACTTATCAACTTGTCCACCAGCACTGGTTACAAGTCTTTGGCTACCAGTATAAAAAGGGTGGCATTTGGAGCAAAGCTCCACTTTAATAGCATCCATGGTAGAACCCACCACAAACTCATTACCGCAAGCGCAATTCACTTTAGCTTCATGGTATTTTGGTTGTATATCTCTGTTCATTTTTTCACCTCGCAACTTAACTTTTCTGAATTTTTATCACTAGCAAAACATTCTACCACAATTAAAAAAGTTTGTCAACCGCTTATTGATTTTTTTCTTGAAATATGTTAAGCCTAAAGATTAAGCACCAAAAATCCAGAAATGTACGATGGCGGCTATTTCTCTTAAATAGTTTACGCCCAAAGTTAGGGGCGGGGTTGATGCACCTAAAGGTGTCACATCCAGTCCAATTTGGCGAGCCATAGTAATAGACCTAAACATATGAAAGTCGTTGCTGACAAGCACCACACGGAAGTCGACGTCGAAATGGTCGGTTAGGATTTGTTTGGCAAAAACCAAGTTTTCGTAAGTTGTGGTAGATTGGTCTTCTTGGATAATACGGTCGGGGTGTATGCCACGTGCGATTAGGTAGCGTTCCATGGCAAGGGCTTCGGTGATGGTTTGTGTAGCTCCTAGACCACCAGTCACAACCACAATTGCACCCTGATTTTGGTTAAGATAGTCAATTGCCGTGTCCAAGCGGCGTGCCAAATGCGTGCCAACTTGTTCACCGTTAAGACCTGCACCCAGTACAATTACCACATCTTCATCGAAACTCACCCGCCCTGAATTTCCGTAAATCGCCAAAAAGGCTACGAAAGCAATTGGGACAAGTGCCAATCCACCCACCATAAAATGGACTTTTCGTGGTATCCGTAGGAAAAAAATGCCGTACACAATTAGACCAACAGCGACAATCCCTTGAAAGATATGCCCGTGGTGCATATTGGTTGTAACCGCCAAAAACACGGCGTTTATTAACAACAACCCACCCATAACAAACAAAATCTTGGCAATTAAGGTTTCCGCGGCTTCTACTGCACTTTTTTCGGGCATAAGCAAATCACCTCAAATCATTTCGGTTATTTTACCATTAGCAAACTCATATGTCAAGTCAGCAACATTTTCTACTAGCCGTTTATCGTGGGTTACGAAAATTATTGTACCAGCATAAGCTTTCATCATGCCCCCTAGAGCTTCTAGGCTACCAATGTCAAGATAATTGCTAGGTTCGTCCAAAAGCAAGATGTTGTATCTACCCAACAACATTTTGGACATCAGCAATTTGATGATTTCTCCGCCAGACAAAACTCGCAAACTCTTTTTGATGTCTTGTGACGTAAAACCCACTGAAGCCAGCACCGCACGGATTTCTGACTGGTTGTAATCACTGTTTTCTTCCATGAACGCTATTACTGACTGATTTGTGGTGAATTTGTAACCTGTTTGCTCAAAATACCCAAACTCCGCTTTAGGGGAGATTGTAAGGTTGTCGTGGCGGTTTGCTATCATTTTTAACATAGTGGTTTTGCCTGTGCCATTATCTCCGATAAAGGCGACCTTTGCACCTAGTGGAATAGTGAAGTTGGCATGGTCAAAAATTACTCGCTCGCCAAAGGACAGGCTTATACCCTCGCCCGTAACGGGGAATTTGTTGTGCAACATAAGTGTGCTGCTTTGGCGGAAATTGATGGTTCGCAAACGCTCTGGCGGGGCGATTTCTGACAAAGCTTCTGCTCGCCGTTCCAAATTTTGGCTGGCAACAGATGCCCTTTTCTGTTTGGTGCCTGGGCTTTTGGCGTGCCCCTTTCCCCCTTCATTGGGTGTAAACGCCTTCACGCCCTTTTGTTTTTTCTTACTGTCCGATTGTTTGCGAATTTCCTCGGCAGACCGTTGCAACCGCCCCCGCTCTAATTGAGCTTGGTCGTACAAATCCTGCTGACGCTGTGCTTCCTCGTCCTTTTGCTGGCGGTATTGGGAATAATTGCCCCAATATTCGGTTATCCGCCCATCTTTTAGCTCCCAAATTTTGTTTACCACTTGGTCAAGGAAATAGCGGTCATGGCTGACAGTCATAATTGCACCATCAAAGGCTTTTATCTGACCAACCAGCAGGTCGATACCTCCACGGTCAAGGTGACTTGTGGGTTCGTCAGCAAAAATGGCATGGACACCGTCGGAAAAAGCTTGGGCGATTTTAGCACGGGTTTCCTCGCCACCGCTCATGTTGTCGGTGTTAATACCAGACAAACCCATGCGTGATAACACGCCTAAATCACCTACGGCATTAACGTCAATGTCATCAATTTGCTTAATGTAGGCAATTTCGCCCAACCTCTGGATTTTGCACCCTGCTGGCTGGGTTTCCCCTAACAATACTTGCAACAATGTGCTTTTACCCGCACCGTTTGCCCCTACAAGACCAATGCGGTCATGGGCATATAATTCTAAGTTGCTAATATGCAGAATGTCCCGACCAGCATGTTCGACATGAATATCGGTTGCTTTTATCAGTAAATCCATTTGTATCACTCTTTTCTGTTTCTATACAACATCTGTCTTTCGGTAAACTCCACCATCCTTTTCCCGCTCCAAAAGTCCAAGCTCTACCAAACCACGCCTTATTGTACAAAAGTCGTCGTGGAAATCGGCGATTATGATGTTTACCTCACGCTCGCTGTAATTTTGGTTGGTGCGGAACGATTTGGCAATTTCTTTGTAAATAATGTCACGTTTTTTGCGTTGGGCGGGTATGGTCTTTAGTTTTCCGTACTCCATGAAGTTTTTTAGGACAGTTTGTCTGTAGGCTTCGTCACGTTGGTCGTCTTCGTCATTACCAGCAAGGGCAACAATTGCGTCCAGAATGTTAAATGACAGTGCATCCCGTTGAAGGGCATACATTGTATAATACTGTTCTTTACGAGCTGTCACAATTCCTGCTGCTTCTAGCTTTTTTAAGTGAAAAGACACAGTGGGCGGGGAAAGATTTGACCTTTCCGACAAACGCTCTACATACATTTCTTCCAATGCCAGCGATTTGATAATCTGCAATCGAGATTTGTCTGACAAGCACTTAAAAAGTGTGATAATATCTGTGTTCATCAGAAATTCTCCTTCCAGTAATTTTTTATCTCATCCATGGCTGTTATCTTTACCCGCTCCAGTGTTTCTTTTTCAAAATCGCCATGCCTGATGGCGGTTTCAAGGGAATGATACCACTGAGCGGGTATTTTATCCATTAATCGCACTACGGTTTCTGGGGTTTGGTCTGGTACTTTTGTTACAGTTTCAAAAATACCAAATATGTTTGCACGCACCTTCTGCAAAACTGCCTCGTCTACCCGCCCATCCGCTGTCAACTTTTCCGCTTTTGCAAGACAGTTGTCTTGCTCGTTTCTTAAAAACTCTAGAAAATTGCTTTTTTGTTTTTCTTTCATACAATTAAACACTCCTATAATCAAATTTTATAAATTGATTATATAACAGTCTAATTAAATTGTCAAGAAGTATTTTTGCTTATTTACAGAACTACACCTCCGTCGCCTGATATTGGGATAAACGGTTTTTGCTTTCTTCATCCACAATTAACTGGTAGAAGTTGCCCGTGTCCTCGTGACTGTGAGTGATTATTTCACAGTTTTCATGGATATAGGACACCAGCTTACTTTCGCTGTAGGGAATGATAACCGTCATTCGGATTTTGTTGCCATTGTAGGCTTCTTCAAGGGCGTGGAGAAGCTCGCCCTTGCCATCGGTGGTTACGGCGGACATTTCCACGATGGTATCCAGCCTGTTGTCACGGGGCAGCGGCAGTGGTGGGTTCTTATCCATTTTGTTGTAAACTGTGATTATTTTTTTGTCAGTGACACCCAAATCTTCTAGGGTTTTCAGCACCACGTTACGGTGAGTGTCCCGCTGTGGATGGGATGCGTCCATGACGAAAATAAGTACATCAGCGTGCTGCAATTCTTCCAATGTAGACTTAAATGCTTGGATAAGGTGGTGGGGGAGGCGTTCGATAAAACCAACCGTGTCAGAGAGCAGAATTTCCACACCCCCAGGCAGGTTGATGCGACGCATGGTCGTGTCAAGGGTGGCAAAAAGTTTGTCGGCAACCTCCACGTGGTTATCTCCGCCTAAAAGGTTCATAATGCTGGATTTGCCAGCGTTTGTATAACCTACCAAAGCCGCAACGTATGTTCCCTGTCGTTGCCTTTTCTTACGCATATTATCACGGTTTTTGCGAATTTCCTTCAAATTGGCTTCTAAATATTGAAAGCGATTGCGGATGTGACGTCTGTCAGTTTCCAATTTTGTTTCACCAGGACCACGTGTACCAATACCGCCACCTAAACGGCTAAGCATTTTACCCATGCCCGAAAGGCGGGAAAAGCGGTATTTAAGTTGGGCAAGTTCCACCTGTAGCTTACCTTCGGCGGTTTTTGCGCCTGTAGCAAAAATGTCCAAAATTAAAATACTTCGGTCAACGATATTGCAATCAAAACGGTTAGTTAGATTGCGGAATTGTGCGGGGGATAGCTCGTCATTAAAAATTAAAATATTTGGCTTTGGGTCGCACCATTCAATCATTTCTTCTAATTCGTCAAGCTTACCTTTGCCCAAATGGGTGGCGGGGTGGGGACGCTCACGCTTTTGTGTTAGTGTCCCTGCAATCTTGATGCCCGCTGTTTTAGCAAGCTCTGCCAGCTCCTCCAGCGACCATTCAATATCACCACTGTCGTTGTCTATTGCTACCAAAATTGCTAAATCTTCTTCTCTTTTCAAATCGTGCATAAAATCAACTCCTTAAAATCAAAAAATCCTTCTCCACGTGTGGAAAAGGATTGTAAGCAAACAAACAAAAAAGTGCCTTATGCCTACTAACCCAATCTCCACACCAACAACAAAAAAACTTGCCATTTGTATAGTGTCTCCAAATTGGATTAGTTGTTGTACATCACCGCACCCCTCTCAAAATATTACAGACACATCATAGCACAGTGGGCGGTTAAAGTCAAGAAAAATTTTGTGTAATGACTTGACAAATCCCGCTGACAAGGTTATAATGTACACAATCCCGCAGAATATGCGGGTTGGCAAAAAGATACACGCTGGGTGGCAATTGACCGCAAATCTACCCCACCCAGCGTGTCATCAAAGCCAAAAGGCTCAGTGACAATTTTACCTCACTGAAGCCTCTTTTGTCAAGCCCATAAAAGGGCAGAAGGAGGATTTTTTATGTCAAATTTTCAAACTGAAGCAAATGGGCGAGTTTGCACCTATTGTGAAAAGGTGACGGAGGACATCACTTTGACCCACTGCCCTTCGTGCAATCGCAATCTCGGAAATGGTCAAGTCGTGGAAGGCGTGCTGGCTTCGGGAAGCGGAAATGGCAACGATGCAGTTGTTGGTTGGTTTATTTTTTACTTAGGAATGGCTGCTTTGTCCTTCATCTTGGCATTTACGCTAGGACAGACGACTGTTCAAACTTGGAGTTGGCAGGGAGTTGCAACAGAAACTGTTAGAAATGAGTACTTTGCAATCTTTCTTGTCATAGGTGTTATAGATGTGATTTTTGTTCCATTAATTAATTCCGCAATCTCTAGCACCTGTATCACTGTCAAAGAGGATGGCATATCGGGACGTGGCATTTCAAGGTGGTTCTATCTTGGTGATGTTCGGCGTTTTGATTTTATGTTGACTTTCGACCAAGTGATGGTTTCCGCCAAGAAGAACCATCTGGTTGTTCATGGTGCGGGAACACATTATTATGTATATTGCGAAAACCCAGCAGCTATACAAAGGGCTATACATGAACAGAAAACCAAACCAAAGACTTTAGCCCCTTTGTCTAGTGAGTAATTTCGATAGTGCCTACATACATAATCAGCACATAGGATGACCCCCGTCATTGCGAGCCAAAGGCGAAGCAATCTCACGCATAAGAGATTGCTTCGCCTTTGGCTCGCAATGACGGGGGTTTCGTTTATTCGTCTGACTTTACGAAAAATCCTAGCAGGTGCTTGCATATTTCCTCGTGGTCGCCGTTTTCTAACAGTTGGAAGTAGATGCTTCTCAAAAGGTTTCTGCGGTTGGTGTGGAAGCGGTTGCCTGCGGGTTTTTCTGGTGGTTCGGCATTATTTACACTGTCAAGCCAACCAGTTAGCTCTACTTGGGTTAGGACTTCACTGTCGCAAGCGTCCACAAAAACCACTGCCAACCGTTCGTCCTCGCCACTGTCGTATGCGACCGTAGCGTTGCACGCCATTAATTTAACTGCATCCAAAATCGCAAGCATAGCATCTCGCCCGACGGTTTCGTTGTCGTCGATGTTGTCAAAACAGACCATATGTGCCAAAACGTCCGCAATGTGGGCTATGGAATGTGCCCAACCCTTACCTTCTACATAACCCCGAAAATCCTTTTCAAGGGTTATGTAATTCAAGACACAGTCTTTAATATCCGACAGTTCCTTTGCTGACAAAAATGGTCTTTCATATTGTGTATAAAGTGCCACGGATATCCCCAAAGCGGAAAACGAGCGGGTGAACACCGTGTCTGTGTCGCCTTCACCAATTCCGTGAAACAAGTGGTTATCATCAAGGCATGTGAACAAAATATGCCTAATTTGGGTTTCGGTAAGGGTGTCACCTTCGGTAAACTCACAAAATGCCAAATATATAAGCCCATCTCGCAACTCTCCGTCAGTATGACCGATAAATCGCAACATATCGGTGATTAATGCGTCCAAATCCACATCTTCTGGTACTTTCCAATTGTTTTCTTTTATTTGAACAAGCTGTTGTCTTAGTTCTTCACAAGTCCTCATAATAGTTTCCTCCTAAAATTTTCAAATCAAAAAATCCTTCTCCATGTGCGGAAAAGGATTACAAAGCAAATAAACACACAAAAGATGCGTCAAGTATGCCTACCAATCCAATTCCAACACAAACAAAGCCTATCGGCTTGTTATTCTGCGTTAAATCAGATTAGTAAATCATCATCGCACCCCTCTCAAATTCTTACAGCTGTATTATACTGCAATTGATTTGCAAAGTCAAGAAAATTTTTGGCTATGTGTTTATGATAACGGGCAGCAATGTGCCTATGGTTAATAGTGCAAGTCCTATGATGCTTTGTTTGGTAAACCTCTCGCCCAAGAAAAGTCTTGCAAAACCCATTGTGAACACAATGCTCAACTTGTCTATAGGGACAACGTGTATGGCGTTACCGATTTTAAGTGCATGGTAGAAAAACAACCAGCTTGCACCTGTGGCAACACCTGATAATATTAAAAACAGCCAACTTTTAGGGGTGACGGTTTTTATGGTTTTTTGACTGCGGGTAATAAGCACCATTATCCAGCTTAGCGGCACAACCACCACTGTTCGTATAGCAGTCCAAAGGGTTGCATCCATTTCTGCTACGCCAATTCTACCAAAAATAGCTACAAGACTGGCAAAAACCGCTGCAAGCAATGCAAAAAATATCCAACCCCTTTGTGAATTCGGCTTTTTATCAATATCCTTATTTTTCTTAATCTCCAACATCAGCCATGTGCCAACGCCGATTAGAACCATACCCATTATTGTGGTTATTCCCATGGGTTCGCTTAGTATTATAAACGCCAAAAGCATCGTTAATATTGTGCTACTTTTATCTATGGGTACGACCTTGTTTACATTGCCCAGTTGCAAGGCACGAAAAAAACATAGCCACGAGCCACCCGTAGCAAGCCCAGAGAGAACAAGAAACACCCATGTTCTGCCTTGTATGTACCAGATGTCGTATTGTGAACCAACTATAAAAACCATCAGCCATGCAAAAGCGAGAACGACCATAGTGCGTATGGCTGTAGCTAGATGAGAGTCCACGTTTTTGATACCGATTTTTGCCAAGATGGTTGTCAGTGCGGCAAATACTGCCGCCCCTAAGGCGTATAAAATCCATAGTTCCATAAAATTTAATCCTCGTATGGAAAATTGGGGCGTGTTCCTGTCAAGTCTATCAACTGCCACCCCTACTATAATTAAAATTCTGTTTTTACAGAAAGGATATTGAAGTATTTACGTATATATTCCACATCTTTTTGAGGTTGCCATATAATACTCGTCTATAAACTTATCAATGGCACGGTTTCTTGCCAAGCAAAATCTTCACAACATTCTATGTGGGCTATCTTCGGCTACGTATATTACTGATAGGGGCTGTTTTTTCACCTAAATATTCAATGAATTTGCCCGTTCCGAGGGCGACACAACTTCCAGCATCTTCTGCCACCATAGCTTCTATGCTCATTGTATATTTTATGAGTTTGTCCAATCCAAAAAGGAGAGAACTTCCGCCCGTCATCACGATGCCACGCTCTATTATGTCACTGGCAAGCTCTGGAGGGGTACGCTCGAAAACAGAGCGTATAGTGTCAATTATGGAAGCAACTGGTTCTTTCAAGGCTTCTCGCATTTCTTCGGAGCTTATTATTATACTGTTGGGAAGTCCAGTTACGGAATTTCTTCCCTTAATCTCCATGTCAATATCCATGGAGCGGGGGAATGCCGTTCCGATATTTACTTTTAAGGCTTCTGCGGTGGCTTCTCCAATGTATAAGTTGTGGTTTTTGCGAACAAAGCGTATAATAGCTTCATCAAAAGCATCACCGCCTATTTTAATGGAAGCCGAAACCACTGATGCGCCCAAAGATATTACTGCAACATCCGTTGTGCCACCACCAATGTCCACAATCATAGAGCCACGGGGCTTTGTAATGTCGAGACCTGCTCCCATGGCAGCTGCTAGGGTTTCTTCCAGCACAAAAACCTCTCTTGCACCCACAGAGCGGGCGGCATCTTCCACTGCACGCCTTTCTACGTCGGTTACAGAGGCTGGCACACACACGGCTACACGGGGTTTTCGCATTGATCCAAACTTTTTGCTTGCCTTTTTGATAAAGTATTTCAAGATTTGTTTGGTAATTTCGTAATCAGAAATAACGCCGTGGCGTAGGGGTCGTATAGCTACAATGTTTTCAGGGGTTCGCCCTAACATTCGCCTTGCTTCCGCTCCCACCGCCAAAATTTCTTTGGTTTTTTTGTCAATTGCAACCATGGAGGGTTCTCGCAAAACGATACCTCGTCCTTTTATAAAAACCAACACATTTGCTGTACCCAAATCTATTCCGATATCCATAATATGTCACTCCTACTCAACTTTCGACAGATTTATTATACAGCAAAACCGCAAATAAAAAAAGTCTTTTTTTACAGTTCGGCTAAAGTTTTGTAAAAGTCAGGGAAGGATATGTCTGCACAATTGGCATTTTGGATTATAGAAGGACTTTGGGCGTTTGTCGCTGCGATGGCGAGAGACATGGCAATTCGGTGGTCGCCGTGGCTGTCTAAGGTTGCTCCACTTATGGGATGTCCACCTTCGATTACCATACCTTGGTTGTCTGCAGTGATTTTTGCCCCAATCTTTACCAGCTCTGTTGTTATGGTTTGCAGGCGATTGGTTTCTTTTACAGTCAGTTCTTCTGCATCACTTATGATGGTTGTGCCGTCTGCAAATAAGGCTGCGATGGTAAAAATAGGTATCTCGTCAATCATTAGGGGGATTTGGTTGCCTGATAGGGCGATGGGGTACAATTTGGATTTTTTTACAAAGATGTTGCCGACAATCTCACCACCTTCTGTTTTGGTGATGTTGGTCTTGATGTAGCCACCCATGCGTTTCAAAGCGGTCAAAAGCCCTGTACGTGTGGGATTAAGTCCCACATTTTGTATTGTTAAACCAGCATCTGCCAGCAACAGTCCGAGAACCACAAAAAATGCCGCCGAAGAAAAGTCGCCACAAATATGGATTTTACCATTAAGCCGCTGCCAGTTGGCAAGCATTAATTCGGTGTGGTTGCGGGTAAGCCCTTGTTTCAACTCTGTTACTTTGGTTTTATTCTTTGTATACAACCCAGCTAATAATATTGCAGACTTTATCTGGGCGCTATGAATAGTCATTTGGTAGTCAATGCCAACTAGAGGGCGACCGCTGATTTTTAGGGGTGCATTACCCCCTGTGGTGGCAATTTCTGCCCCCATTAACCGCAAGGGTGTTGCGACCCGCTCCATTGGGCGTTTACGCAGGGATGGGTCGCCATCAAGCACACTGTCAAAATTCTGCCCTGCCAGCAGACCGCACAAAAGACGCATTGTTGTTCCAGAATTTCCGCAGAACAAAACATCTTTTGGTGGTTTAAGTCCACGCAAACCCACGCCCTGTACCCGCAAAATGTTGTTATCAACATCTTCTTCAAAGTCAACGCCTAGCTGTCGCAAGCATGATATTGTTGCCAAATTATCTTCACCACGCAAAAAACCGTGAATTTGGGTAATGCCTTCAGAAATTGACCCCAAAATCACGGCACGATGAGATATGGATTTGTCCCCAGGGACAGTGATGACACCGCCAACAGCGGTTTTCGGCTTGATTGTTGTTGTCATAATTTGTTAATTAAAATTCAAAATAAATCCGTAATCGGTTTGATTGAAGCCTATGTCCGTGGTCATTAGCATTTGCCAGCCATCATCCCTGCCAGTGTCTACAATCAATATGGCATGGGCATTTGGTATACTTTCTACTAATGTTAGACCCGCTTCTACCCCCATCGTGTATACAATAGTGGTAAGTCCTTCAGACAAGATGCCTGATTCGGCAATTACAAAAACACTCATCTTATTGGTATCAACTGGCATACCTGTGTCAACGTCCAAAATGTGATGATAAAGCACCCCATCAAGCTCGAAAGAGCGCTGGTCTATACCACTGCCTGCCATTGATGCGTTTTCTACCAAAGCAACACCTATATGACCATCAACCATGCCGATTGTACCTGGTGCTGGTATTCCCATACCAAAAGGCATCCCGTCGGGTCTGCCACCAATGGCTACATTGTCGCCGCCAAGGTTTACAATGGCGTGTTCTACACCAGCGTCACGCAAAAATTCCGCAACCCTGTCAGCAATAAAGCCTTTGGCGATTCCGCCGAGGTCAAGCTGGGTATCGGGATGTCCGAGACGTACACGGTTGCCCTCGATTATAATATCGGCACCAACGCTAGGCAATGCAATAGCAAGCTCCTCCTCGGTTGGCACACGCACATCAATGCCCAGCTCTGGATTTGCTTCAAAAATCCACAAATCACTTACAGCACCGATGGTAACATCCATGCGTCCTCCTGTTAGCTCACGGAAGTATAAGGAATAGTGCAAAACATCTACCAAATAGGGACTAACCTCAACAAATTCCCCCCCAGCGTGATTAAGTCGCCAAACGTCTGTACCTTCCACAAAACGACTAAAAACACCTTCCAAGTATCGAACGTATTCTATAGCCTCTAAAGCAAGCTGGCGGTTGGGGGCTTCGTTTCGGTTTCGGCTGTCATCCATATAGAAAATGCGAATTTCTATTAATGTGTCCATTGCAAAATCCATCTCGACAACTTGTTGTACTTCATCTTCGCCACCGCAAGCGGTCAGAAACAACAAACCTATTAAGGCTGTGGTTGTTAAAATTATCCTTTTCATTTGATAAATCACCTCTTTGCAATTATATCACAAAAAAAAGTGCTGTCAACACTGGAAGAAATTAAAAATTATATTTTAATTTCTTTGTTACAAAATATGTTTATGTAATTTTGTGTCGAAAGGCGGGGGTGTTGTCATGGAAATTTATATAAAACCTAAGAAAAAGGCTCATGTATCACGGGACAAGGCGGTGCTTGTGTCTGATGTTGCGGATGTTTTTGCAGAGGATGGCTTGCAAAAACGTGCAGAGGGGGTTAGACTACTGGCAGACATTGGGGATGAGCCACGTGTGGTATCCGTCCTTGATATGGTCGAGGCAATTGTTTTAACGTTGCCAGGGCATACGGTGGTTAATGTGGGTGAAATTGACACAGTTGTGGTGGCAACCCGCCCGCAGAAAGACTGCAAAGTGTTGGAATGGACGAAGGTTGCCTTGGTGTCTTTGATTTTGTTTGTGGGTTCTATTACCGCCATAATGACCTTCCATACAGATAGCCAGCTTGGTACGGTTTTGCAAAATTATCATAAAATATTTTTTGGTGTGGAAAACCAAAAGCCCTATATTATTAACATACCTTATTCCATCGGGCTTGCGGTAGGCATAATGGTGTTTTTTAACCGTTTTGCTGGCAAAAAAATCACAGCCGAGCCAACCCCCATTGAGGTGGAAATGGAAACCTATGAGCAGGACGTAGAAGATGCCCTAATTGAGCGGATTTCTAGGCAACAAGAAAAAGGTGAGGGCAAATGATGCACGTCTTAGCGGTTTTGGTGGGCTTGGCAACGGGGACAGCGGTAGCAGGGGCTGTATTTGCATTTATTTCCGCCATCGGGATTGTGCAACATATGTCCCGAATGTCAGGCACACGGCATCGTGTAAGGATTTATGAAAATGCTATAATTTGGGGTGGTGTACTTGGGGTTATCGCCACAATAGCTAACCTTCATATTCCTATGCACTATATTGCGGTGGTGGGGTTAAGTCTTGCCGTTGGTGTATTTATTGGGGTTTTGTCCATGTCGCTTGCAGAGGCGTTAAATGTTATACCCGTCCTAACGAGACGGATTAAAATGCGTAAAGGGATATTTTGGCTGATAATTGCCTTGGCACTTGGTAAAATGACAGGGTCAATATTATATTTTGTTGTATCAGGATTTTACACACAAGGAGGATAAAATGAACATTTCAAAAAGGGATTACGAAAAGATGGTGGACAAGGCTTCGCCAAACAGCAGGCTTGGCGTTAATTGTTTAAGGGCATTTTTGGTTGGTGGGCTAATTTGTACCCTTGGACAGTTGCTACACAACACCTTTGTGGGTTTTGGTTCTACCACCGACCAAGCGGGGGCATTTACGGCAATGTCATTGATATTTTTGGCGATACTTCTAACGGGATTTGGCAAATATGATAATTTGGTGTCATTTGCTGGTGCTGGTGCTGGTGTTCCAATTACTGGTTTCGCCAATGCCATGGCAGCCCCTGCCATCGAATTCAAAAAAGAAGGCTATATCTTTGGTGCGGGTGCAAAAATGTTTCTCATTGCTGGGCCTGTAATTGTTTATGGGACGCTGGCTTCTATGGTGGTTGGTGTGTTTTACTTTTTGTTTGGGAGGTAGGGGATGAATAAGCGATTAGGCAAGCAAACAGTGTTGTTTTCCCAGCCTGTGGGTATTTTAGCAGCTTCCAGCGTGGTCGGACCAAAAGAAGGGCAAGGTCCTTTGGGGCAAAAGTTCGATGTGGTGCTGGATGATGAAATGGCAGGGGTAGATAGCTGGGAAAAGGCGGAAAGTGAGCTGGTACGTCAAGCGGTGGAGCTGTGTGCCACAAAATCCAAAATAGAAATGACAAATTTTGATTATCTGATTGCAGGCGACTTGTTAAACCAATCCACAGGAAGTATTTTTGGGGTGCGTGACACAAATCTGCCATATTTAGGGATTTTTGGTGCTTGCTCTGCAATTGGTGAAGGTATGTCAATTGGCGGGATGATTATAGACGGCGGTTTTGCCAGCAATATAATTGTGTCTGCATCAAGTCATTTTTGTTCGGCAGAAAAGCAATTTCGCTTCCCGTTAGAATTTGGCTCGCAACGTCCGCCCACATCTTCATGGACGGTCACAGGGGCAGGTGCGGTGGCACTAAAGGCTGGTGCTGACAAGGTAAGTGTTTTGGGTTGTACCACTGGTAAGATGGTGGACATGGGTACGACAGACCCAAACAACATGGGGGCGGCAATGGCTGGTGCGGCAGCCGACACCATTGTAGCACACTTTAAGGACACAGGACGCAACC
>Ga0131853_10005573_pt1 | contig 22722 bp, 21 predicted proteins | sample TergutLab28metaG_FD_92764 | JGI IMG/M metagenome (GOLD analysis project Ga0131853, IMG submission 92764) | Labiotermes labralis P1 segment gut microbial communities from Petit-Saut dam, French Guiana - Lab288 P1 (version 2) (version 2) | ecosystem: Host-associated > Arthropoda: Insects >...
GCTCGCTTACTCATAACCATCCCCAATATGTCTTCAGCCACTTCTAAATAGCAATCATCAACCAAATAGGCCTCTAATGCATTAACATCCTCATCCTCTAAACTAATGACAATCTTATCTGCATAGGCAAGATCAAATTCATCAAAACTAGCCTCAGTTCTGATATGCGGCTCGCCCCACCAATGCTTTGTCACATCATAATTGGCATAAAAAACATCATTCGACTCAACCCCAATTTCCGCTTGTGGATATGCCGCAAGAATATTTGTCAAAATGACATTTAACTGTTCTCGAGAAATTCCGAGTGAAATTTGGTCATCTCCATAAGCAAAAACAGCGCCATTATGATTAATCAAAATATCAGGCTCAAAAGAACTTCTCATTGCGGTAACACCACGAACTGGTCTAGCCGTTGCAAATGCGATGAGAATCCCCTGCCTACGACATCTCTCTAAAGTTTCAAGTGTGAATTTCGAGATGGATTTATCATTGCGCAACAAAGTTCCATCTAAATCAGTCACAATTAATTTACAATGCTTCATGGTACTTACCTCCTCGATGAAAATTTTTCACTTCAATTTTATCACGTTTTATTCTGCGATTCAACTGAATATTGAGGAGACATTACAAAATCTGTTAGTCTCTTTTCTTTTTCAAAGCAGCAATGACCCCCAAAGCAAGCAACTTTGTGCCGCCTAGAAGTGGTGTTCCAGATGCAAGGATTCCTGTTTGTGGTAAATTTGGTTGACGTGGTGGTTGAGGTGTAGGTCGAATTGGACTGCCCGGAATCGTCGGCTTATTTGGAACTGTAGGTCGTGTTGGTAATGTTGGGGTTGTCGGTTGCGTTGGATCAGTTGGTAATGTCGGATGTGGTGGATCTGTCGGTAACGTAGGTTGTGTCGGTTCTGTTGTCGTGGTTGATTGCGTAGGTTCTTCTGTTGGCGCGACTGTGGATGGTTCTGTCGGCTCGATTTCTTCTACATTTGGTGTCGCATTATAGACAGCCCAGAATGCGTCTTTTGCTTGGAAATTCGCATCAAATAGTAATGGTTGCCCCCACGCACGCCAGCTTTGTGAATCTGCTAGACCCCAAATTGACACGCGATTTATATATTCAGCAAACTCTAAATAGTAGCTCATCACACGACCATATGCTGCTGCCAAGCGTTGCTGATCATAAACTGGTAATGGCATTGGTAGCGGGTTTGCTTGTGTCCCAATCGTGATATCTAACTCAGTAACACTAATTCTTGCGCCCGTTTCGATAAAACGAATCATCGCAGGGCGAATGTTATCTAGGTTTGTTGTCCACTGATCTAAATGATGATGTGATTGCATTCCAATGGCTTCGATTAATAATCGCCCATCATAGCTTGGATGATTTGTCCAGTACTCGTTGATTTCGACAACCATTTGTGCAATCGCCATGCTCTTACCTGGTTGTTCCTCATTAAAATCGTTGTAGTAAAGAATCGCATTTGGATCAGCTTGTCTTGCAAAATAGAAGGCGTAGAAGATGAAATCAGAACCACACTCGTCTCCAGTTGCACCGTTAGCAAAAGCATCATACCAGCGTAAATAGTTCGGGTTATTTAAGCCAACACCTTCACGACGCAAATGTGCACGCCAATCCGGATTAGCTTCCCATGCTGCCAATCCTACACTATCTGTGAAAATCTCGTTTAGGACATCCCATGAGAACATACGACCTGCATAACGGCCTGCGTAAATACTGACAAAGTTGTACATGTTCTCAATCGCTTGCGCCCGCGTTACTAATGGCAGTGTGTCCTGTCCCTCGCGCCCAGTCATCCATAGTGGTGATTGTGAATGCCAAACCAAAGTATGGCCAACCATTGCTAAACCATGCTCTTCTGCCCAGTCTACAATGGCATCTGCCGTCACAAAATTCCATGTCTCTGGACTAGGATTTGGGGCAATGTGATCTGGTTTGTGATGATTCTCAGCCGTTACTGCATTAAACTGGTTCAAGAAGAAGCTTTCCGTATTTGGAATACTCATATTTGATGGATTGCTCCAAATATTCCCAAATAAGAAATCATTAGCAAAACGCTCAGCAAGTGACGGCAATTCCAAATCAAACTCTGGCGCAGTGACTTCAATATTGCCAACTTCACTTACCGGAACGACTCGCAAGTTAATCGATGCTGGACTTCCAGTAAATGGAGCATGACTCCCAACACCTGCCTCGAAATCGTGAGACCAAGCCACTTCACCTGTGGCGGTATTAGTAATGGTGAAGTTGTCGATGAAGAACACGACCATTGACCCATCATGAACCCCACCTGATCCAGTACCTCTTTTTACAAGCTGTACCTCTGTCCAGTCATAAGATAAAATATTGCTTGGATTCACAAGATTTGGTCGGCCTTCAAATTCTAATGCTGAATTAAAACGTGTCCAATGCAAATCTGAATCATACGGATAGTTAGGCGTAATAATCAGATGTGCCCAACGCGGACCATTTGTTTGTAGCATTAAGCCAACACCTTCAGGACTTTGTGGTGTAAATAAGTCGAATGAAAACTCATAAATACCATCTGCTGTTAAATATGACTCAAATGCTGCACGATTTAACCGCAACCCATCCCATTGATTACCAGCAGGAATATCTACTCGTAAGACATAATTTCCTAAGTAGCCTTCATCGAGTTCAGGTAAGTCCACCGATGGGATTTCAATGGGTGGCGGCTCGATAGGTTCGGCATCATCTAGGCGATAGACTGATATGCTCTCTATCAGAATATTCGCATTAGCACCAGCAGCATTGCTATTGATTCTAAAGCCTTCAGAACCAGTAGCTTGAGCCTCAGTAACGACATGAGTTACAGTAAATGTTCCATCTGCTGCTACTGGGAAAGTATCAAAGTTACCATAACCAGGCAATCGTTGGATTCTGATTTCCATCCCGTCTGGAACCGGGGTAGGTACACTTCCAGTAAGCTCAATCAGGTCTCCTGGATACAATTCGAATCGAACATCCATCCCATTCCAATCCCCATCTCTGCTCGTGATCTCGATGGCATCATTAGCAGCAACAGTTAACGTTGATCCGGCATTTCGAATCACCGCATCTCCTGTCCAAGGAAGTACATCTCCTGCTTCAAACCCCTGCTCATCAAGCCACGAATCTAATGACCAATAAAGGCTATAATCATCTACTGGCGAGTCCGCTTCTCCTAGCCTGGTCACAATAACATCATCAATAATAAATGTTGCATTGTTATTTGTTTGAAATCTAAAACGATTATGAGCGCCACCCTCTTCTCCCCAGAAGTAAGTATGGTTCGAATCGAGTGCAACACTAAATGTTCCATCAGCCTCAGGTGTCGTGCTTCCTAACCATCTCCAAGGCCCGTCAGCACCACCAAGAATAACGGTCGTATCAGCTGGCGCATCAGGGACTCTTCCTTTTACGACCATGCTGTACTGATATCCTTCAACGATACCAATGTCGGCTCGGCGCATGTCAAGTCCATTCCAACTATCATCTCGGTCAGAAATTTGAATTGAATTTCCATCACTTTCTGGATGCTCAATGATTGTGAATAGTGGGCTTCCTGCAGCTTGAAACGGCGTATTGTCCCAAAATCCGGGTTGATGATAATCTCCAATCTCAAGACCTTGAATTACCGCATTCTCAGCTAAAGAGAAAATCACCTCTTCCTCAGCTTGTGCCACGATATTTGATGTAGCAAAAGCATTCAAGCCTGAAAAATGACCTAATACTAACACGAAACTAAGCAAAACGGCTAAAACTTTTTTGATTCTGTGTATTGTAGTATTCATGTAAATCTTCCTCCTATTAAAATGTGTAGGTTGTTTTGCTAGCACGAAAAGTGCTTTCAAATGCCTGTTCATTATTGTATCACATCGAGGTTAATTTGTCTAGTATACAAACAAAGTTTTTGAGTTTAAATGTTCAAGTTGAACACTTTGTAGATTTCTGACATGCCACATCACCAAACATACTGATCATCAATCAAAAAGAAGTGCAGTTGAGATAGCACGAATGGGTATCTTTCAACTACACTTTATATGTATGATTTAATTAGGCGCTTACGAAATGCCTCCAGCAATCTAAAAATATCCTTTTTTTTTCATAAAATCATGATTTTAGGGTCATTTTTGGCCTAAAACGAATGTCAAAAGCAGTAATATCAAGCAAAAAACGAATTTTATGCCGGTTTTGACACATGATCGGTGTCGAAAATGACCCTTTTCGTGCAGAAAATCCAACTCTGGGGTCATTCTCTTTGATCTTGCTATTAACTAGCTACCATTATTAAAGAAAGCATGACCAAAGTTTACTGATCCCTTTTCTTCTTCAAGCTCGCGATCAATCCAGCTAGCGATAATGCAATGCTACCTAAGAATTTCGCACTTGGTTTTGCCATTCCCATTTGCGGCAAATTTGGCTGCTGCGGATTCCAAGGTGCAGGACGAGTCGGGTTAACCTCTGGCATCATCCCTCCTACATTCTCATCCTCAGTATCGCCATCTTCTGGAACTGTTGGAATAGGCTCTGTTGTCGGCGTAGTTGATTCTGTTGGGTATGATGATTCTGTTGCTGGGGCAGTTGACTCCGTAGGATATGAGGATTCCATCGTTGGCTCAGTCAGCTCCGTTGGCTCTGATGGTTCTGTCATTGGAGTAGTTGTTTCAGTTGGTTCTGAAGGCTCCATTGTTGGAGCAGTTGGTTTCGTTGGCTCAGACGGCTCCGTTGTTGGAGCAGTCGACTCCGCTGGCACAGTCGATTCCGTCGTTGGCTCAGTCAGCTCCGTTGGTTCTGACGGTTCTGTCATTGGAGCAGTCGATTCCGTTGGATATGACCATTCTGTAGCTGGTTCAGTCGGCTCCGTAGCAATAGTTGGTTGCTCTTCAATCTCTATCCTTTTCTCCCAAAAATAAGTATATACGGGAATTTCTGTGATGACATCTACCACAGACCATGAGTAGGTAACTGCATTGAAAACAACATCTGTTGAAATAACAAATTTTTGCCAATTGAAGCGCGGGTTGTTTTGTTGGCCAGCTCCAGGCGCTGGAGCTACACGTACTAAGCGCATCCAAACTAGGCCATCTTCAGTCTCTTTTGTAATGCGCTGCGCTGGATTAAATACCCATTGATTGTAACGTTCAATGGTTGTGTAGACAAGAATCTCACTTCCGATAGCAACATCAAGTAGCAGATCTAAGTTGACATATCCTCCCTCAGCTACTCTAAAATGAGCACCACCGCCTGCGCCAGTTCTACCTACCCAACCACTTAAAGTATATACACCATCTCCAGGTGCTGAATGCCAACTAGCAGTTCCATTATTAGAAGGGTCCACTAGATTATCTAAGTAACTGTGATTGCCTGCATTTACTAAGCTAAATCGTTTTTCTACACCACCTATCATACGAGTGATATACCCACCTGCTTGATAAATATTCTCGTATTCCTGTCCGATTAACGATGCTGGTAAAGGATCATTACCATCAAACTCATACGAATAAACTGTTCGTGTGTAAGGCGCCCCAGCTGGAGCCCCAAAAGGATCATGAAAATCATCTGCTTCTAAGCTACCATGGGTGATCAATTCAGTTGAAATTTCGACCTTTATATCGGTTTGAATCCGTCGCAAATTAAAACGTTCTGGATTATTCCGCACTACATGAGGAACGTGATCGGCATGACTCGCCGAAAAGAATAGTGTCATACTCCCATCTGCATGAGTTTCATATTCCCCAGTCCAAAATTCCCCCCAGCGCTCTAGAATTGCATCAAATTCAGGTGTTCCAACTTGAAGCTTTTCAACATCCCAAACTTGAGCTTCCGCTGTCATTTCTTCTAACTCTGTTTCCTTTTCTTCAAATTTTTTATCATTCTCAGCTAGATCTTCATCTTCAACATCTTCATCATGAATATCTAACTCAGTATCTTTACTGTCATTTTGTATCGCATTAACTGGTACCTGCAAGAGGTGTCCAAGGAGGAGGGTTGACAAAAAAACATTCACATTTTTTTTCATTTTTTTCATAGCATAACCTCTTTTATTTTGGCTTTTGAATAGAAAATGGGCGATTAAACAATCATTTTCAATATTCACTATTACACTATGAGAAATTTTGTCGTTCTGATTTTTCTTTCTCCCAGTTACCTTAAAAAAATCCAAAAGAAAATGAGCTCAATTTTCGCTTTACTTTGCATTTTTGATCCAAATTGGGTAAAATGGTAGTATCTATTAATCAAGAAAGCGCAGTTGAGTAAAAATGAATCCATATGTTAGTCATATTTCCATTCCCTACTTCCAAAAAGATTTAATCACTTGGTACAACAGCATCAAAAGAGACTTGCCATGGCGGGAGAATATAGAACCTTATCGTATCCTTGTCTCAGAGGTTATGTTGCAACAAACGCAAGTACAGACAGTTATTTCTTACTACAATCGTTTTATGGAACGTTTCCCCACAGCTAAATCACTCGCCAAAGCAGATGAGGATATTCTCCTCAAAGCATGGGAAGGACTCGGCTACTATTCGCGAGCTCGTAATTTGCAAGCTAGTGCTAAAATGATTGATGAGCTAGGTGAATTTCCAAATTCGTATCAAGAAATCTTGAAATTAAAAGGAGTTGGTCCTTATACAGCTGGTGCGATTACGAGTATTGCGTTTGGAGTACCTGTGGCTGCTGTTGATGGGAATGTTTTTCGAGTGGTCAGCCGTATTTGTACTATTTTTGAAGATATAGCAAAGCCTGCAACTCGTAAATTATTTGAATCTATCGTTTCAGAGCTCATTTCGCAAGAAAAGCCAGGTGATTTTAACCAAGGATTGATGGAACTTGGGGCGATTATTTGTACAGCAAAGTCGCCTAAATGTTTGGAGTGTCCGGTTAGGAAGTATTGTCGCGCCTATGCTGAAGGAATTGATGATCAGTTGCCAGTGAAAAGTAAACCAGTTAAGCAGAAGAAAGTAAAATTCGTTGTTGGGATTGTTGAGAATGAAGATGGCCAGTGGTTGATATGTAAAAGACCAGCAACAGGCTTGTTAGCGAATTTCTATGAATTTAAACAGGTTGAATATGAAGCAGGCTATCCAGAGGAAATGTTGAGAGGAGCGCTCACAGAAGCGGGTTATGTTGTTAAACAAGTAGACTTTCTTGGGTTTACAAAGCATGTGTTTACCCATCGCATTTGGGAAATGGAAGCTTATCAGGTGCGGGTGGATGCTCGTTTGGTAACAATTGCTGAAAATGAAGTGTGGGTTAAGCCTGAAGAACTACCGCAGTATTCATTAGCTACTGCACATGTCAAGATATTAGAAAATAAACTATAAGGATGCTCATTTCTAAATGACTGGATATGTAGCGATATTCTTGTTTAAGTTTTAGCGAATTTTTTATTCAAACCTATTTACAAGCACGAATATTCATGATATACTTTGCATAACATAAAAAAGGGAGACACGATTTCCAACCGTATCTCCTGCAACTGCCGCATTAGGTAGTTCGTGTTATAAATAATACACAAAAATCACTACCACAGTTACGTTGGTCGACGCTTTGGGTGGTGATTTTTGTGTTTCACCAAACAAACGTTTAGCGATGGTTGTAGCAGAACTAGTAACAAATGTTACCAAAAATGCTGAAATCAAACCAAACACAAATAATTCCATAATGGCTCACCTCCTTTGTTTTAGAGAAACTAAAAACCTAAATACAAAGTGAAACTGGTGAACTACCCACTCATACGTCTTGCAGTTGCTAATACTATTATATCATGATATTTCGGCTGTTTTGCTCCAATCGCTTGAAAATTTGAAATTTTCCATGTTTTTGCGAAATTCGCAGAAAATAACGCTTCCCATGTCATCTCAGAGGCTTTAAAAAGCGATATTTGCCTAAAATGATGAATCTTTATTTGATTAGCTTACCAATTCTTGTTACGATGTTGAAAATATTTTTATGTTTTGCACCTCAAATCATGTCCAAAATAATCAAATAAATATTTTCCAAGCTTGCTATAATACAAGGAAATATAACCCAAAGTGAGGTAATAAAATGAAAAATCATGCTGCAACAGTCGAAAAAGCGAAACTGTTTATTAAGGAAAAGATTGAGGAAGTAACACCAGAATCCGTTTCAACTTGTTGTAACTATTCTTCGAAGCAACTAAGCCGTATTTTCGAGATGACCACAGGTGCGACTTTAGGTGAATATCTACGATGGTCGCGGCTTTCCAGGGCGATGTATGAAATAAAATATTCAGATGCAAAAATAATAGATATCGCGCTGAAGTTCCAGTACGAATCACAGGAGGCATTTACAAGAATATTTAAGTCTACTTTTGGGGTGACACCAGGCGAATGTAGGAAACCTAATGTCGAAATTATCATAGGGAGAAATACTCACTTGCAAAAACTGATAGAAGAAGTGTCACATGAAGCGGTAGATCAAGGCTTTTACAAAGTGCAGGATGTTGATGTATGGCATATTGTAAAACCTGCAAGGATTTGGATTAGTTCGCAAATAAATCTCGACGAAAAGATACCACATCTGTTTTATGATTATTGTGAACAAAATGGTTATATGGCTAAAGCAGCGGCATTGCCAAATATAATTAGTGCACGTGGAGCGTATTTGACGATGGCTTATCCGGAAGGCGGGTATAAATGCCTTAGTTGGGGCGCGGAAGTTGAATCGGATTATGCTATAGATGAATTAAACGAATTTGAAATTTTTCATATCCCTGAATCAAAATATGTTGTTTTTAGCGCACAGGAATTTTCTCCTATTAATCATGGTGAAACGATAAAAAGTACTTGGGATGTTGCCCATTCGTATCCTTATAATGATTATAATCTTGAATTGAATACTGATGTAGCGCCTATTTACGAAGATGTCAATGATGATTTTGGCTACAGCGTTTGGTTTCCTGTAAGAGATCGAATAAGCAAATAAAAATGGATACTACAACGTTGAGCATCCATTTTTATGTGACAGAATGTTTATTGATATTCGTTAGCAATTATATATATTAGAGACTAGTATAAGTCAAGATTTGTAGCTAATAACCAAGTATCTCATCAACGATAAGCACTTTAATTCTATCTTTATTAAATTGCCTTGCGATCAAGCTAAAAGTGTTACAAATCCGTTCTTCATGATTGCAATCAATACACTTACCTAACTTAACACACGGTGCATTTCTTTCTAACCTGAGGACATCTAGTGGAGCTGCAATTTGTCTCGTTCGCTTGATAGCCATCTCAACATTTTCAACAATTTTATTGATACCAACGACAATAATCACCTGTTCAGGTCCATAAATCATTGGTGCAATACGACTTCCATTTCCATCAATATTAAAAATTTGCCCATCTGATGAGATAGCACTTGTTCCAGTAATGAATGTATGTGCATAAAAATTTTTGAGATAAAGCTTACGTTTATCTTCAGAGGTTAAACCAGGTTGAAATTTGTCATTAAAAAGATAATTCCCCTTTCGCAAAAACTCAAAGACCCCTAATTGTTCTAAAGTTACAGAATCTCCGCTGCCAACCATAGCTCGTTCTGGAATCAAATTTTTAAGCAATGTTATTAGCTGTGATTTATCATTTATAAAATAACCTGCCATATTATTTCTTTGCAAGCTTTTTATGGTTGTTTCAATCAATGTATCCATCCCTCATATCTCCTTTAATCGCTTGGTGTGCATATGTGCTAGCATACCAATTCGGCTCAAATATCCCTTTACTTACACCCCTGAATTTATTATAATATAACCATCTCAGATAAGCAACAAAATTTTCCATATCAAATAATTTCTGCGTATTCTGACAGTATCAGTATTTTGCTAAAAATGGCTAACGTCTCCAAAGTGGCTAGAGATGTTAGTTTTTCTATTACCCTAGAGGAGAATTTTTCAAAAAGTGACAAATAGTACCTACCGACATCTAATCTGAAATTGTATAATAGCTCCATAACCAACTGGTTAAACTCGAGTTGTTCAGGTTAAAATAAAACGAAGATTTGGAGGAATTAACAATGTTAGCGAGTATGAAAAATGTTATCAAGCGATATGGAGAAACTACCGTTGTCGACCATTTAGACTTAGATGTTATCGAGGGAGAGGTACTGGGACTGCTTGGTCCAAATGGTGCAGGGAAAAGTACGACAATCAATATGCTCTGCGGGTTAATCAATGCAGATGTAGGCGATGTCATGTTATTTGGACAAAAGCAATCCGTTAAAAATTTAGATGCGCGTCGTGGCTTAGGATTAGTGACACAGGATATTACCTTGTTTAGCGAACTGTCTGTGCTAGAAAATTTACGTTATGTAGGTGGACTGTACGGATTACGTGGGGCAGAGTTAAACGCACGAGTTGAAGAAGTCTTGGCTTTCATCGATCTAAAAGACCATGTAAAGAAAAAGCCAAAGCAACTTTCTGGTGGGATGCAACGACGCTTAAATATCGGGTGTGCTTTGGTACATAAACCTAAGTTATTAATCATGGACGAGCCAACTGTTGGTATTGATCCACAATCAAGAAATCACATTTTAGAATCGGTTAAAAAATTAGCAGAAAATGGTACGACCGTTATCTATACATCACATTATATGGAAGAAGTCCAAGCTGTTTGTGACCGCATTGTTATTATGGACATGGGGCGAATCATCGCTGAGGGAACAATTGATGAGCTGATCAGACGTGCTAGTCACGAATCAACGGTTCATTTAACTGCCGTTAGTCCGACACCAGCTTTGACTAAACAACTAGAAGCCATCGCTGGTGTGAAACAAGTCAGCTTAACAGGTAACAAATACACCATCACTTCCAACCTTGATAGCGGAAATATCAATCGTATTACCGAAATTGCTCAGCAGAACGGCGGCATTGCAGGGATTAACGAAGAAGTGGGAACTCTTGAAGATGTATTCTTGACCTTAACAGGCAAAAAGCTAAGAGAGGGGGATATGTAGCATGAAAAATTTCTTTTGGATTTCGCGCCTTTATTTTAAACGAAATTTCTTAGCCCCTGCTAATTATTTGTTGATTGGATTACCATTGATTTTTATTGTTGCCTTTAACATCATCGATGGTGTAACAGCAGAAGGTAACTTGACTTCTCTAGCCATTCCCATCGTCCTTGTTTTCCAATTCTTTTCTGCCGACATCTCAGCAGGTTGGCTTCATTCAGACATAAAAGGCCCAATAGGTGCACGAATTTTAGTAAGTGGTAACGATAGACGGGTGTTTTACCTATCGGTTATCGTCACCAGCTGGTTATTTAGTGTATTAATAGGTATTCTTTTGGTCATCGCAACACCTATCTTTTTTAACATGGAGTGGCCCAATATTCCTTTAACCATCCTAGCTATCGCTTTGTTGTCTTTAATGACCCAACTCATTGGTGTCCTGATCTTCTATTTTACAGCAGATAAAAAAGCATCTGGGAAAATGGGCCATCTATTTGGAGAGGCTATGGTAGGTTTATCTATACTCCCAGCTATGTTTAATAACCAGATTCTTGATGACATTGTCAGTTATCTTCCAGTTGGAATTGGTGATCAATTGGTTCATGCCACCAGAATCGCAGATACTATCATTCCAATTATCATTTTATTAGGAATCATCGCTATTCTATCAGGCGTTGTCTTCATAATTGGAAAGGGGAAAGATTATGCATAAATTTCTTAAGTCACTGATTTTTTATGTGTGTGTTGGCCTTGTTTTTGGTATATTGGTTGCAACTGCACCTTGGTTTTATGGAAATATTCGATGGATTTTTATCGGGATCACAGTTGTTCTGGAATTTATTTTATTTAGAAAAAAAAGGAGGATGAGTCATGACTGTTTTCAAATACGCCTTACTGCGAAATATCAGGACACCTTTAATTTTTATGGCGACCTCTCTTGGTCCAATTATCCTTATTTTCTTAATGGTAGATGTTTGGACTTATACGCTCGCTTCTGGCGTCGGTATGCTCGCGATGTTAATGATGTATTCTCTTAACACTTCTGCAGGTATCATTTTAGAGGATCGTATTGACGGCTCTGTTATTAGAATTGCTACCTCACCAGTAAGCACCCTCAGCTATATCACTCAAAACTTATTCGCTGTGATTTTACCAACTTTCTTCCAAATTTTCCTCCTTAGCGTTGTCGGATATTTCAGATACAATTGGTCGGCAGAGCTTACCTTTGGTCTTACCTTATCCTTTCTGATTTTTGCGGTAGCAAACACCGCCTTTGCCTTTACTTGGAATATGTTTTTCAAAAGTAAAGAGGGCAGTAAATGGACTTTCCTAGTGGTCATCGTGCTCATTGGTTTCTTCGGTGGTCTTATTATCCCAACGGAATTTTTACCAAATATATTGCAACATATCGGTGCTATTATGCATCCTTATTGGCTCATACGTAGTATCACTAGTTTGGAAACGCAAGGACTTACCATGACCTTTTGGTTGTATCAACTTGCTTTAACTTTCTTTGCCACTGGTTATTTAATTATTGGCGGGACAAGGAAAATGAATTAATTGTATCTTTGACCATAAAATCATGAGATACTAGTTTAAAACATGTTTAGGAGCAGAAGCCTATGAAATTAACACCCACTGCTATTTTCAATATTTTCAACATCGCAGGCTTGAGTCTGATGTTCGCAATCTGGTTAAATCAGCTTGACACATTAGGCTTTCTTTTGCTTTTATTTTTAGCCCTGATGTGCCTCATTCGTAGTCGATTTAATCACCCAAACTTCAAAAAAACCATTTTTATCGACCTAATAGCAATGGTTATCATTTTCTTTATTGGAGATACTTACATAGCTAAACTAGCTGTGACATTCCTTCTGTTTCAAACTATGTTTATCGGCTATTATCCAGTCGCGTTGTTGCTCATATATTCACCATTTATGATGGATTTTACATTCTTATCATTGACCATCAGTGTTACGTTAATCGGTTTAATATTGAATTTCTGGCAAAAAGAACGCAACAATCGAGTCGAGCAAAGAGATTATTTCTCCAAAAAGAATTATGAATTGGAAAATCTCCAAAACGAACTGACCACTGCCTTAGCACAAGTTGAACAAATGAGTATCATTGCAGAACGTTCTCGCATTTCAGCTGATATACATGATAATGCAGGCCATGAAATCGTGGCTTCTTACATCACGCTCCAAACCGTTCGGAAAATCATGGAGAAAAATCCTGAGAAAGCACTGGAATTGTTTGATAAATCGATGGATAGGCTAGGCACAGGTGTTGGGAAAATGCGAGATGCGGTTCATAATATGTCAGTCGTTACATTTATGGGTGTGGATCGAATACGTGAAATATGCGCTAATTACAGAGGTGTACCAGTAGAGTTTAAGACAACAGGCGACATGACAGGCGTCACAGTCAACATCTGGCATGTACTAGAAGCACTCCTTAACGAGAGCCTAACCAATGTGATGAAACATGCCAAAGCAACCTATGTTCGAGTAGAACTTGATGCGACCAAACATCTTGTTAGACTACTCATCGAAAATGATGGCATAGAGGATGAACCAATGGGAAATAGCAATCAGAATGGTATTGGCTTACGCAACTTACGCTACCGTGTTGTTACTGTTGGAGGAAACTTGACTGTTGATAAAGGTGACACATTTAAAGTGGTATGCGTGATCCCGATAAATTAGAGGAGGAAACCATCATGAAAATAATCATTGTCGACGACGACGCTCTAATCTGAGAAAGCCTATCTTTAACCTTGTCTCTAGAAGATGACATCCAAGTAGTAGGAGAAGCGGAAGACGGAAGTATCGCTCTCGCACTGTGTGAAAAGTTACAGCCAGACATTGTCTTGATGGATATTCGTATGCCAAATATTGATGGTATCGGTGCAACAAGGCTGATCAAAGAAAAATTTCCAACTGTCAAAATCATGATGTTGACCACATTCGCTGACAAAGCCAACATCCAACAAGCCTTAGCAGCAGGCGCAGACGGCTACTTGCTCAAAACTGACGAAACAGAGACCATTGCAGGCAAATTACGAGCCCTTATGACTGGGAGCGGTGTGTTAGATGCTGATGTCCTTAAACAACTTGCTCGCCCAGTCAATCCTCTTATGGATAAGTTGAGCACCAGAGAGCGTGATATTACCCGATTAGTGGCACAGGGGTTGACTAACAAAGAAATTGCCGCTCAACTCTTTCTGAGTGAGGGAACGGTTCGAAACAAAATTCTTATGATTATGGAGAAACTTGATGTCAACAACCGAACCCAACTAGGAGTCGCTTACTATGAGATGGGGAATTGATGAGAAGTTTAATTTTTCGCAAATAAATTTAGATGTCGATAGAAGTAGGTTAAAAGAGCGATAGTCGACTCCGTATATTTTAGAAAGCTAAATCAGGTAGAGACTTCAATCTGCTTGGTTTTTTTCTGTGGGTAAAACCTAATTTCCGAATTCCTGTTTTGCGTGATAAAACTCTTAAAATGAGTGCGTGACTTTATCTGGGGAGTAGAGTATACTATTGGCAGAACCGGTTCTGAAAAACAAATTAAACGGGGAATTGCGAAAAATCAATAACATTCCAGAAATTATAATATCAGCAAAAGGATAATATTTTTTTTGAATTGGATATGCCACCCTGCCTGCAAAATACCACCAAATGCTGATTTTTAATGAAATGGTGGTATTCTGGGTAATCATTTCGCAAATGCCAAAATAAATTAAACAAAGAGAGGTTTTTGAAAATGTCAACATATTTTAGTGAAAAGTTTAAACAACTCCGAAAGGATAAAGATTTAACTCAAGAACAAATTGCCGATATTTTTCATGTAGCTCCACAATCTGTCAGCCGTTGGGAAACAGGGGTAAATTATCCTGATATCGAAACATTGTCACACATTGCACTCTTTTTTAAGGTTACAGTTGATGAGCTTCTTGGAGTCGATATAGTAGCTAAAGATGAAAAGGCAGGGGAATATCTACGTGAGATTTTTCGTTTGAGAACTGCTGGAAAAATTGATGAAGCACTCGAAGTAGGACGTAAGGCGATAAAAAAGTATCCAACAAACATCGAATTAAATGAACGCCTTGCTGGTTGTTTGTCAATGTGTGATGCGAATGAATATAAAGATGAAATAATCGCTACTGCCATGCGAATAATCAATTTAACAGACTACAAATCATCTTTACACACTAGATGTGGCCTTGTTGAACTTTATTCTAGTTGGGGAATGAGAGAAGAAGCGAAAAAGATGGCAGATACACTACCAGATAATATGTTCTATACAGTAGAATCAGTAGCAGATCTTATAACAGAGGGAGAAGAAAAACGAAATAATCAAAAAATGCGCCTCCATATGGCTAAGGAAGTGTTAATAGACTCAATCAAAAGATTTTCAAATGATGACGATTTAAGCGTGATGCAAAAAATAGAACATTACGAAGCAAGAACACAAATCAGAAATCTTACTGCTAAAATCATATCTGGTGATGTAGAGGAAAAAGGACTTATATATCCATTAGAACAACTTTATTCTGCAAGAGAAAGTATAGAGCTTGCTGAATTATACTGCGAGATTCAAGATGATAATGCAACCTTGGATCATGTAGAAAAAGCGATGAAAAACTCTATTAATTTTATTAATTATATGAGCAACAATCCAGATACATTCAGTCATGGTTGGAATACAACACGCAACTTACCATGGGTTTTATGGGAGGATCATCTGATGAAACCGTGCTTTGATTTTGTTAGAAACGACGAAAGATTTAAAAGTTGTCTCGAAACATTAAAATCAAATTCGCGTGAATTGAAATCGAGATAAGCATTTAAAATTGATAATGCGACAGTAATTCAAGATAGGAGAAGTTTATTATGAAGGAAAAAAGAATATTAAAAATAATGTTTAAGCACAAATGGTGGATGATTATCCATTTCATAGGGAGCATTGGTACAGCGGCATTTGGTGCATATTTGTCGATTATCGTTAGAGATATTACGAATGTGGCAATAGCACTAGATTTATCGGGATTTTGGGATATGCTGGTTACGACAGCTATTTTTATCGTGATGTTTGCGTTCACTCATTATATGAAAGAAATCTTTTTCGCTGTCTTTATTCGTAGAGTGATCAAACAACTACGAGAAGAAGTATATACAGGGGTTATGAATCGGGACATGGCTGGATTTGAATCTGTCAACTCAGGTGATTTACATTTCTGCACTAACAAATGATATTCAGTTATTTAAGGATCAGTATTTAATGGGATTGGCAATGGTGTGGGATATGATCACTGTAATTGTTTTTGGTGTTGCGGTGATGATTTATCTCAGTTGGGTTATAACAGTTGCGCTATTAGTCGCATCAGTTGCATTAATTGCCATCCAGTCTGTTTTTGGCAAGCCAATCCTAAAAATAACAACTAAAGTTTCAGAAACATTGGTATCATTCACGATCAGATTAAAAGACTTTTTTACAGGTTTTGAAGTCATAAAATCCTATCAAATGCAAAAGCAGTCTGATGAAATGTTTAAAAAAGAAAATGATGATGTGGTAAACGCAGACTTTTCATTGTATAACATTCAGACACTTGCTGGTTCTCTTCAAATGGTCGTCGGTTTCTTCCTAAACGTTGGAGTTGTCTTTTTTTCAGCATATTTGATTATCGTTGGTATCGTTGATGTAGGGGTAATCGCTGCGATTTTAATCGCCTCTGGTGCAGTGATTGGGCCCGATTTCAGGTCTTGGTTACTTTATTCCAATGATCAAAGGTACTAAGGAAGTTAGAGAAAGACTAGAAAGTCTTATGGAGACAACAAGCATGGGTGAGGGAACAACGGTTGCGACTTTTGATCGTGAGATTCGAGTTGAAAATATATCATACACTTATGCGAATTCCGATCAGGCAGCGATTTCAGGGGTTAGTCACACATTCGAAAAGAATAAAAAATATGTGTTGCTTGGTAAATCAGGATGTGGAAAAACGACATTGGCGAAAGCAGTGGCTGGACATTTTAATGGATTAGATGGGAAGATTATGTATGATTCGATTGACATGAATGAGTTGTCACGTGAAAGTATTGATAAAATTCCAACGATGGTTCATCAGGATGTGTATATGTTTGATACGGATATTGAATCGAACATTGCGTTGTTTAAAGATTATGATGCGAGTGTGTTAAATGGTGCGATTTCGGCTAGTGGTGTTGATTTGTTCTTGAATGAGGAACGTACGTTAAAGTCAGCTGTTGGAGAAGACGGCGCGAACTTATCAGGTGGGCAGAAGCAAAGAATTGCGGTTGCCAGAGCGTTGATTCAAAATAAGCCACTGTTGGTATTGGATGAAGGGACATCTGCGATTGATAGGCAAACAGGAAATGACATTGAGAATCGTTTACTTGAACGTGAGGATTTAACATTGATTACGATTACACACTCGCTGGATGAGCAAATGTTAAGAAAGTACGATGAAATTATTTACATGGAAGAAGGTTCGATTGTTGAACATGGGTCATATAATGATTTAGTCAAGCAAAATGGAAAATTCTCGACTTACTTATCAATGTAGAAGAATTGTATATTTATATTAATTGAGAGACTGTCACGTAAAGACGACCCTATTTGAACCAGGTGGAAACTATGACATCTTTGGAGCTATTGACGTTTTAGCTGATTAAAATGCCTTGCAAATGGAGATAGTTTCAAAGACAATTTAAAGCTCAAAAGTAGGAAATTTTGTGAATTCTATTGCAATTTAATTTTCCAACCCCTTGAAAACACATGCCGACCCTTTTATGGATCATGCATGTGTTTTTAAGTTTTCATTGTCTTTATCTTTTATATTTATTTTCCAAAGACTTTACAACTTCAATTTCTTAACCGTGTCTATAGAAAGTCCAGTGTATTCTAAAATTGTTTCAAGTGGTAGTTTATCATCTAACATTTTCTTTGCCATTTCGATAGCTTTTCTATGCTCGCCTTGTTCAATGCCAAGCTCAATTCCCTCACTCCGAATGGCTCGGTGCTCTGCTTCTTGGTCATATTGTAGATTCAGCATTTTCGCCACCTCCTGATAATTTTCTTTCAAAAATTCTGATAGTATATTTTCCTTAATACAAATATCAATTGCAATGCTAATTGCTTGATCTTGATTATAACCTTGTGCCTTGTTTCGTCTAATCTGATTTATTAAATACGCATATCCCTTTAAGGCATCGCTTTTAGCTAATATTTCGTTTTTTTCACAATAATTTACATCTATAATCGTTACTTCTAATTCTAAACTTGTTTGCCCATCATTAATGTAAAAAGCATCTGATAATTTTAACGTTTCTTCTTTCAATGGCTCGATTCCATTGTATAAAACATAACATTTTGGCGCTGGAATTTTACGTAATGTGGTGCCATAGAGCTTATCGGTTTCAATAAACCATGCATACAAGATATCTGTGATATATGATAAGAATCTAACAGGAAGATTGGATGAAATTCCTGACTGGTGTTCGACCATAAAAAGCAATTGTCCGTCTATTGCAAAGGCTAAATCATTATATCTCAACAACAATGAACTATCCAAATCACATAACTGTACATTAACATCTTTTGTATAATTTGAATTCGTTACAGCGTTGCACAATTCAATGGCTCGATCTTTCTCTTTGAATAATTTACGTATCACTGTATCTTTATACTTTTTTCCACTTTTTTCTTTGATTTCCATTTTTTCCATGTCAATTCAGCTCCAATATCTATATAGAGTCCCCTATATAGATATACGCGAAATGTGTGTCGAATCTTTTGTGAAAATGCAATGAAAACGCCCATCAGTTTGTCAATATTTTTTGAATTCCATATTTTCGCAGATAGATGATATTATTTGTTGATATTATAGCATGATTGGAGAGTTTTTAAAAGGGACATCTCGAAAATAATCTTTTTAACTTACCAAATTTGCATTTTGGCTTCCAATGGGATAATATCAACTCGCGTTTGTGAATAGTAGGGTATTAGAAAATAAAACCGAACTATCGTTTCAATTGATAAAACTCTCAAAATGATTGCGTGACTTTGTTTAATTGATGAGCTATACTATTGTCAGAATCGATTCTGACAAAAAAATTAAATGAAGAGAGGTTTTTGAAAATGCCAATCCATTTTAGTGAAAAATTCAAACAACTACGTAAAGATAAAGATTTAACACAAGAACAAATTGCCGATATTTTTCATGTGTCGCCACAAGCTGTCAGTCGTTGGGAAACGGGAACAAACTATCCTGATATTGAAACATTACTACAACTTTCTAGCTTTTTTGATGTTACAGTCGATGAATTGCTTGAGGCTGACAAAGTAGCTAAAGAAGCAGAAGCAAAAGAATACTCACGTGAAATCTGGAGTTTGAGTCATTTAGGGAAAGTTGATGAAGCAATCAAGGTAGCACGAAAGGCAATAAATGATCACCCGATAAATGCCGAATTACATGAACTCCTTGTCCATTTGTTATCAATGGTTGAGGCAGATGATCCAGAAAGTATGAATGAACATAAAGATGAAATAATTGCTCTTAGCATCCGAATGATCAATACAGTAGATTATCAATCATCCTTACCAAATAGAGTTCAACTTATTCAAAATTACATTAGGTGGGGAATGAAAGAAGAGGCAAAAAAGTTAATAAATACATTGCCGACTAGCATGCGCTATACTAAATTACCATATCTAGATCTTGTGTTAGAGAGTCGAGAAGAATGGGATCAGGCAGAAATACAAATAAATGCTATATCAGAAACAGGAAATGTAAGTTTTATGTATGAAGCCATGCAATTACTGCTATTATCAATTGATCAATTTTTAGAGAAAAATGATTTAAGTGCGATGCAAAAAATAGAAAAGTATAAAACAAAGCAACAAATCAGGCTACTTCTTAGTACAATCCTGTGGGGTACAGAAAATAACGAAGGGAATGAGGTTCAGATTGCAAATGACAATCGCGAAATAGCCAGCTTATATTGTGAAATAGGAGATAAAGAAAATGCTTTAGATTACATCGAAAAAGCGGTGCAAAGCACTATAAAGCATGATGAGCATATGGCTGCTCAAGAAGATATTTATATCATAGGTGCAACAACACGTAACTTAGCCTGGATTTTATGGGAAGATAGGCTTGCGAAACCGTGTTTTGATTATATTAGAAATGAAGAGAGATTTAAAAGCTGTATTGAAACATTAAAATCAAATTCCTGTGATTCACGTGAATTGAAATAAAACATAAATCGGCAGTGTCCAAATCCTTAAGCATTTGCACATTGCCGATTTTGTTATATAAAAGTTACTATCATCAAGAAAAGCACAATATATAAAACAAGGTAATGATTTGCTTATAACTAAGAAGCGATTCTCATTTTGGTAGATAAGACTCTTGAAATGAGGGATGGACTTTATCAAATTGGTAAAGTATACTAATACTAGAATCGGTTCTAAAAAAATAATTAAACAAAGAGAGGTTATAAAATGTCAATGTATTTTAGTGAAAAATTTAAACAACTCCGTAATGATAAAGGGTTAACACAAGAACAAATTGCCGAAATTTTCCATTTATCGCCCAAGTCTGTCAGCCGTTGGGAGACAGGAGCGAACTATCCTGACATAGATACGTTGCTAAAACTTTCAAGCTTTTTTGATATTACAGTCGATGAACTGCTTGAGGCTGAAAAAGTAGCTAAAGATGAAAAGGCAAAAGAATGCTCAGATGAAATCATGAGTTTAGGAGGTTCTGGGAAAATTGATGAAGCAATCAAAGTAGCACGGAAAGCGATAAAAGATCATCCATTAAACGCCGAATTACATGGACACCTTGTCGGCATGTTATCAATGCTTGATGAAGGTAATACAGAAAATACGAGTGAATATAGAGATGAAATAATTGATCTCAGCATCCGAATGATCAACACAGTAGATTATAAATCATCCTTACCAAATAGAGTTCAACTTGTTCTAAGTTATGTTAGATGGGGTATGAAAGAAGAAGCACAAAAGATGTTAGACACATTGCCACATAGCATGTGGGACACACAAACGCCATATATCAATCTTGTAAAAGAAGAGGATGAGCCACATATTGCAAATTTCATAATGGGAGTTATGGCTATGACTCATTCATCAATTGATCAGTTTTTAGATAAGATGGATTTTAGTATTGCGCAAAAAATAGAAAAACGGAAAACAAAACTACAAATCATAAGGCTTTTTAATTCACTCGCTGGTATTGAAGACATTCAGGCTTTAGATAGACCTTCATTCGCATATGAGAATATCAACATTGCCAGATTATGTTGTGAGATAGAAGATAAAGAAAGTGCTTTAGATCAAATAGAAGAAGCGATAGAACATGCTAAATATTGGGATGAATTTAATAACAGTCAAGAAGGTTTTAATGTCGTGACAGTAACACCACGCAACTTATCCTGGACTTTATGGGAAGACGAGCTTGCAAAACCGTGCTTTGATTTGATCAGAAATGAAGAGAGATTCAAAAACTGTATTAAAACTTTAAAATCAAATTCGCGTGAATTGAAATGAAATTTTAACTGCAAAAAGAAACAGTATAAGGGTACGCAACTCAGATGCCTTTATACTGCTTTTTGATTTTCTTACTTTAAACGATCGTAATTGCTTTTTGAGGGCAATCGTTAATACAGCGATAGCAGATGATGCAGTTATCTTTAGTTTGTATCTGATCGTCTTTGGACTCAAAATTATTCATCGGACAAATGGCAACACATCTCAAGCAGTTATCACAATCTTCATCTATCCAAACTTTGTCTGAGGTATTCCTCTCAATCGCTGGCATAAACACCCCTTGAAACAGTCCTAGCAGTCGTGAAATAGGATTGAATCCGCGCTTTTTTACCACCCCTTTTCTGACCCGATCACAGATAAGTTGCATCTTTCGCTCAGATCGTCTGCGATACTTTTGTAGCTTTCCTTCGCTCGCTAGTGGCAATAACGAAACATTGCAGATGTTACTTGGCATTAAGAAATGTTCTGCATAGATCACTTGCATGAAATCTCGTGGGAAAAGATCAGTAAAGACCCGTGCCCCATCGCCAGAGAATAGCCATTGGGTACAAAAGATGATGATCTTTTTATTCTCTAGTGACATTCTGTATTTTGTAACAAATTCCCGCATAATTCTCGGTATTCTCGATCCATAGATGGGATAGCAGAAACCTATTGTTTCCGCCGATTTTATCAACGCGCCAAAATGAATATCCGCTTCAATAGAACAGCAAGTAGCATCCATCTTTTGGCAAAACAATTCCGCAATATATTTTGAATTTCCTGTACCTGAAAAATAAAACATGACCATTGATTTCACCTCTGTTTGTTATTTTGAATTTGAAAATTTTTCCATCTTTAGAAAACAGTTTCAACATATATCTGCTTTTTTTGCATATCACCCTTGAAAATATCGCCACTGCATGGTAAACTTTAATAAAATTGACCTAAAGGAGAGTGGATCATTATGAAAGAAGTTAACATCGCCTTGATTGGCACTGGTATTATTGCACATGGTCATATGCAGCAGTATAATCAGATTAAGGGTGTGAATGTGGTCGCAGCTTGCGATATCAATGAGCAGAAGCTTAATGCATTTTGTGACAAATGGAACATCCCGAACCGTTATACGGACTATCGGGAGCTTTTAA
>Ga0131853_10005575_pt1 | contig 22718 bp, 13 predicted proteins | sample TergutLab28metaG_FD_92764 | JGI IMG/M metagenome (GOLD analysis project Ga0131853, IMG submission 92764) | Labiotermes labralis P1 segment gut microbial communities from Petit-Saut dam, French Guiana - Lab288 P1 (version 2) (version 2) | ecosystem: Host-associated > Arthropoda: Insects >...
AAATCTCTGTTTTGTAAATAATGTTCAAGGGATAGACCTTACTGAGTGGGACGGTGTAATTAAATTCGAATTACGAACACGTCCAAGGATTTAGAAATTTCGTAATCGATACAGCGTATCGATACAAGAGGCAAGTGTTGTATATAAAATTTTAGACATGTTCATAACACTCACCTTACAAATTTCACACCGCGCTTTATCATCATTTAAAAAAAATCTTTCACGTGATGACCACGTTTTTATATTTGCTTGAAGAGCTAATCCAGCAAAATGCTCGTGCATTACAAAGAAAAGAGATGACGCCGCTTTCTCTTCCGAAATTCACAAGGTCGCCATGCTGATATTATCATTTCAAAACCACCTAAACCTAAAATTCGTCTAAAAATATACAGAATCAGATATTTTACCCCATAGCGAACATTACTTACTTACTTACTCCATGGTGCAGAGTCCTTCTTGAGAAGTTAACTGGTTTGCAGCTAGTCAAGAAATTCCCCGCATTTCACGGAACCCTAAAGTTCATTACCGCACTCACAAGCCTCCGCCACCTGTCTCTATCCTGGCCCAACCCAATCCAGTCCATATACCCACATCCCACCTCCTGGAGATCCATCCTAATATTATCCACCCATCTACGCCTAGGTCTCCCCAGTGGTTCTTTCCCTCCGGTTTCCCCACCAAGACCCTCTACACCCTCCCTCTCCTCACCCATACGTGCCACATGCTCAGCCCATCCAATTCTTCTCGATTTTATCACCCGCACTATATTGGGTGAGGAGTACAAATCATTTAGCTCCTCGTTATGCAATCTCCTCCATTCCCCCATTACCTCGTCCCTCCTAGGTCCAAATCCATAGCGGGCATTACGTCACATAATTACGAATGCAAGTCAATTAAAATTTCAATTGGCGTAAAATTCGGTATTTCCTGTGACAATAAGAGGGCCCCCATAAACACAACATGTGGAGAAAATACCTAGGAAGTTCATAAGGCAAAACAGGTGGTAGGCCTACTTATAGGAATCATTGTGCCTGAAAAATTAAAAAAAAAAAAAACTATATAGATTCACAATTCTAAAACACCATTTTTGTCATACTGACTTTGACTAAGGCAGATCATTTTTGTTTTCCAATGCGCGTTCTGTCAACTGTTCGTTTGTGCATCAAATTATGGGGTGAGAGCAAAATAGGAAATAAAATCGACGTGAAAGGGAACGGCAACGGCTTCTTGTAAGTTATTTTACTAGTTTGTGGGTGGAGAGACTGATGAAACCCTGGTAAAACAGTGGATGTTTCAGGTTACGAGAATTGTTGAATCCAAGGCAGGACATCTTGGAAAACAAGCAGTGATTCTAAGCCTACAAAGACAGACAGTGCTGGCGAGAGGGGGAGGAACAACTGGCAAAAGCTACAGGTGCCCGGTCGTCCGGAAGGCGGACCGGGGACCGAATACTTTCTATATGATTTGTCTTTCTCGATAGTATCACTATTTGTGTAATGCAAAAGTTAACCCTTTCAGACCAAGCCCAATTCACTCTGCAACTGAGAGTCAGCCTTTCCGAAATGGTGTAGAGATTTTTAACCTGTGCTCCCTTGGTAGGGGTCCAGAAAAAAAATTCATAGGAGCCCGAAGCCGTTCTCGGCGACCCGGCAGAGACCTCTGGTGCACGTTGGCAGCTGTAGAGTTTATTCCTATGATGGGTACCCTCACGGTATTTATATACGCATTTCTTCATACCGAGGGTCACGATTGCACACTTCGAAAGGTTATTTGACCCCTAAGTAATAGGATTACCGCCCAGTCGTTATTGGTTAATTTTGCTGAACACGCTTCAAGCATATTAAACAGCGCTCCAGCGCCTGCAAGAGCGTTCAGTATGAACACTCCACCCAAATCCTTCAGCGTCACGTAGTTTTGATCAAGCCAACGCTGTCTCGTGCTTTTGCCAATCCTCGCATATGCGCTGTTTTTCCCATACCTCGTCTGTTTACTTTCGATCACGTGACATCAAATTAACTCCCTTATAACTCTGTCTGGATACACGTTTGTTTTTCCTGAATATTAGGCCCAAGTTTCTCATCTCGTGGTCACCATAAATCAAGTTCCTAGACAACGATTTTAGAAGCCTTCGTTTTTTTTTCAGCAGGTTTACATTTCTGTGGGGAAAAACATGTATAAAAAATTTGAGAGTATAAAGTGAGAGATACCTTGTCTTAAATATGGCGATGTTGGGGGGAGGGGGGGGGGCTAAGTTAAAGACAGTTATAAACAGAACAGGAATTACTGTCCATCTGACTGACTGACTGACTAACTAACTAGCCAACCAACCAACCAACCAACCAACTTACTTACTTACTTAATAACTAACTTACTTACTTACTCCATGGAACAGAGTCCTTCTTGAGAAGCTAACCAGTTTGCAGCTAGTCAAGAAATTCGCCGCGTTTTATGGAACCCGAAGGTTCATTACCGCATTCACCAGTGCCCGCCACCTGTCCCTATTCTGAGCCAGCTAGATCCAGTCCATACCCCCACATCCCACTTTCTGAAGATCCATCTTAATATTATCCTACCGTCTACGCCTGGGTCTCCCAAGTAGTCTCTTTCCCCCAGGTTTCCCCACCAAAACCCTGTATACGCCTCTTCTCTCCCACATACGCGCTACATGCCTCGTCCATCTCATTCTTCTCGATTTTATCACCCGTACAATATTGAGTGAGAAGTACAGAACATTAAGCTCCTCATTATGTAGTTTTCTCCACGGCCTTGTTACCTCGTCCCTCTTATCCCAAATTTTCTCCTCAACACCCTATTCTCACACATTCTCAGCCTACGTTCCTCCCTCAATATGAGCGACCAAGTTTTACACCCACACAAAACAACAGGCAAAATTATAGTTCTATATACCTTAATCTTTAAATATTTGGATAGCAAACTGGAAGACAAAAGATTCTGCACCGAATGATAGCAAGCATTCCCTGACTTAAATCTGCAGGAATAAATAATTGTACTGTTATTTGACTGTAATTGCTACAAACTGAGACGTGCGTAGTTCTATTCTCGAGCAGATGTCTTTACTGTTATCGCCTCCGGAATCTTCTCACAAGCGTTAATCATTGGAACTCATTTTGAACCAGTTTAATTCAGTCCACCACCTCACACCCTGTTTACGTAACTTCCAGGCCTTCTCAAAATAGATGAGTGTAAGAGAGTGGCTATAACATGATAATGGAGGTGGAAAAGTACTTTCGAATTGTCAACGTTTGTAGTGTTACCAATGTTCTTCACCTGGACTATATGACCAAGTTTCCGCCCAATATAGAACAGACATTTTATTAGTACCTCCATACTTACAGCTGTGTGTACTTAAAAAATAAATTTCGATTCACAAATTCTTTTCAAAAGAACTTGTTCGAATTGCTGTGTTTGTGATAGATAGCCTTACTATTACGCCGAAACTGATTCCTTCTCATTATTGCAAATTTTTAATCCCAAAATACAACTAAGAGCAAAGTAGGATAAAACACACAGTAAAAGCCCACAATGAAGCAAAATTACTAAGGGATCAAGAAATAACTCACCGTCCGAGGTCCAGAATCCCATCCAGAATGTGCACCTCCCGGTCGACTGATTCTTCCCTGAGACCACCTTTGTTAAGGGGATCGCCGGGGTGTATTGACAGCACCAGGAATGTACCGAGGATCGCATTGGTGAGGGAAGTTAGGAAAAAGTAGACTAGTGTTCTGATGGCTATTTTCCCATTCATACTGGCGTTCAGTCTTGTACTGCCTATGGAAAATTAGAGGTCACATCAGCGGAATCTAGCACCATAAGAACGAAGGCCACGTTTCATAAGATTCACATATCAGATCACATCTTGACATCCACATGAGGTCTGAGGTTTAAGATATAATTAAATTTAAAAAAATATTCTTGTAGTCGAACACACTTGCAATTAAAGACATTTAGTAATTAACGGCCTTAATATAGGTCTATGTAATTCCTTTTAAAATATTTCTTTATCATTACTTCGGCGCAAACAAGATCCTGTAACTGAGTTTGTGACAGAGATCCAAGTTCCTTTTCTTAAAATTGTAGAAATGTCATATTGATGGCAGCAGAATGTTCTGGAAAGACGATCCAGGAATATTCTTTTCTCTTTTTCGTGGGTAACGTAGCTGGTATAGCGACTGTCTACGGGCTGGACGGTCCGGGAATCGAATCCCGGTGGGGGCGAGATTTTCCGCACGTGTCCAAATCGGTCCTGGGGTCCACCCAGCCTCCTGTACAGTGGGTACCGGATCTTTCCCAGGAGTAAAGAGCGGCCGGGGCGTGACGCTGATCCCTCTCCCCCTTCTAGTGCCGTGGTCAAGAAGGAATAGAGCTACACCTCTACTTCCCCTAATGTCCGTACGGCCTGTACAGAGCCTCAATGCCTGTACAAGGGTGCACTTTACCTTTACCTTTCTCTCTTTCAGGATTCGCACAGCGGACTGACGAGAAAACACATAAACGTCACACATTTACTCGTAGATCTTGTGGTCCTCAAAACTGTTCAGGAGCTGTGCGAGTGTTACTACTGTTGCGTCACGCTTCATCTCACGAAAAACCTCAGTGAAATTTCATTAGTTTTGTAATGTCAACGGACGAATTTTATTTTGTTCCGTGTTACAAAACAAACCTAAGTTACATGAATCTATTTTTTTCTTAATGAAGCCAGCTAGGTGCACACTACTTCTTAATATATTTATTTCAACTTCTCTACGCTTTTCGGGCAACTATGTGCCCAACTATGTGCAAACCAGACAGCCACCCATACAGAGTAAAAAAATACCAGTGTCGCATAGATAGAGTAAGTTCTCCTGGTGATGGGGACATGGTTGCCCGAAACGTGTAGAGAAGTTGAAATAAATATACTAAGAAGTAGTGTGCACCTAGCTGGCTTCGTTTGAAAAAGAGTATACAGGGATGCACTGTCAACAAAACATAAAACGACATGAATCTATTTAATTAGCATACCAACTAATGCACATACATAAAATTTCACACTAAAACACTTAAAATCGCTCCAACATGTTTCGATCCTAAGATCATCTTCAGGGAGCTACACTGTTCCTTGCTAAAGTCACATTTAAAAACACTCACTGATTAATTTCCATACATTAACAGGATGCTGTGGCAGCATGACATTTATGTATGGAAATTAATCAGTGAGTGTTTTTAAATGTGACTTTAGCAAGGAACAGTGTAGCTCCCTGAAGATGATCTTAAAAACACATAAAAATACATTAACAGGGTGCTGTGGCAGCATAACATGCTGCCACAACACCCTGTTAATGTATGGAAATTAATCAGTGAGTGTTTTTAAATGTGACTTTAGCAAGGAACAGTGTAGCTCCCTGAAGATGATCTTAGGATGGAAACATGTTGGAGCGATTTTAAGTGTTTTATTGTGAAATTTTATGTATGTACATTAGTTGGTATGCTAATTAAATGACTACGAAATGCATGGTGCAACAATAAAGATATATGAACCTAGTTCCAAAATTATGTAATTTTCAGCAAATGAATGACAGGTGACGTTACAATTCACTATCTAACACTAACATGTCAAAATTATATGTATTTTCATACATATTCCATCAAAACTCCTGCATGTAGTGTATATGTTGGTATTACTTATAAAATTGCTTATAAATGCACCGACATGAATAACAATAATGTGAAGCTTTAGTTCGTGTATTTTGTCTTCCTGCAACACGCGAAAAGACAAAAGCTTGTGGACGAAATAATAAGGACCATTTCCTCTAAATCAAATAAATAAGCTATTGGTGACCTTCAGACTTACCTGCTGTAATACTGGCAATAATGAGGGGAAGAACCAGCAATTTCAGTAACCTCATAAATAGTTCTCCAGGATAAGACACTAGCATCACTGCATCCGAACTTAATTTCAAAGGCCTTAAAACAAATCCTGCAGAAGAATGAAAGGGACTAGTTAATTTATGGACAAATGTGCCAATTGATCATGGTGCAGGCGATCTTTTATGTTTTTCCACCAGAATGTAAGGCAAAATTATGACATAAATGAATTTAGTAAATTTCTCGAAAACATATCAGAGTCCAGTTGTTCTTGCTTGATGTCTCTTACCTAAAATCATAATTGTAACATATATATAATTTTATTTGTGAATCAGTCCAGTGCTTCCTCTGGAGATTCTGAATTGGGTAGGTTGTCCTCAGGATGGATAACCATTCCCTCGCTGAGTAAGTTTGGTGGTAGCTAAACTCAGAGCCTCCAAACATGCCCATTTTCTGTAGAGGTGTGCTTCCTTAGCCTAAGGTCTCGGTTTTGAGGCGCCAAGGACTCGCCTCCATCCGCTCCTCTCTGCTACAACTAAAGGTGCATTGCCCAGGGATCACGATCGAGGACGTGAGGAAGTCGGATTTGCTGGCAGAGCTGACCAATTTATTGTCAGATGGTGTTTCCCAAGATTTGTGGCTATTATCTGTCGGCATCGATAATAACCCTTGGGGCCAGTACCAGTCTTTACTAAAAGATCTCTACGGCAAGAAGAAATTTTTAGGGTACATTTGTTAGAGGACCCAAATAAAAAAATTACTCTATCAGAGGAGATTAGAGCAAAATCTGATGCACTTACCATGCAGTCTTAATATTGATGTAGAAGGGCAAACTTTAAAGAACACACCACAACAAGCAGCGAATGAAGCTCTAGGCAAAAGGAAAAAGAGAAGACACAAAAAGCGTTTAATTTTATGGAATGAGGATATTAAAAACTTGATTGAAAACAAGAAGAAGGCTTATTGACGGTATCTAACAACGCGTTCTGAAACTGAAAAACTAGAATACAAAAGGTTAGTGGCAATTGTGAAAAGAGAAACAAGAAAAATTAAAAGGCAATTTTGAGAAACATTTGTATCGAGAATTGAACATGATTTACATGGACGCCAGATAAATGCATACAAAATTATTAGAAATTTAAACAGAACTGAAAAAGATAATTTGCGACTTAACCCAATAGTTGAACACACATGGCTAGATTACTATCAACAACTTTGTACTAAACAATGTAATGATAACACCACATAAGGGAAACGTGCAAAATTAACAGAAAATTGTGTTGACTTAATTAAAATGGAAGAATTGGAAACAATTATAAAAGAATTAAAAGCCAGAAAATCTCCAGGATCAGACGGAATTAATAATGAGTTGTACAAACATGCACCAAAAAATTTTTAGATAAATTTTTGAAATTCCCACATTTTGCTGGATTTACGGAGACATTCCTGAAGAATGGAAGACAGCCATTGTTATACCAATACACAAAAAAGGAGACAGAAATAACCCACATAACTATCAAGGTATTAGTTTATTAAATACTGCATATAAAATCTATTCAAAAATTATTGCAAAGAGATTAACGGCAATTGCAGATGTCCTACTATTAGAAGAGCAGAACGGATTTAGGAAAGGCAGATCGTGCATGGACTGCATAATTTCAGCTTCACAAATAATTCAAAAACATAGAGAATTTAACATCCTCACATATATTGCGTTCATTGATTTTAAAAAAGCCGTTGACTCTGTGGACAGAGACAAATTATGGATTATTATGTTAAGTAAAGGAATTCCAACTCAGCTAATTACAATAATTCAGAAAATATATAAGGAAAACATTATAAGAGTTAATGTAGGTAATGGAATATCTGAAGATTCTAGAGCTATTACCCAAGGGGTGAGACAAGGATGCCCACTATTACCTTTAGGTTTCTGTGACCGTGCATCGTGAGCAAATTGTGAAATGAGAGAGAAAACCAACAAGATGCAACAGCTAGATGTTTATTTTCAACAATATCTCAACATGTTTCGGGCATCATTATGCCCATCTTCAGGAGAAAAAGACGTATGTTACTGCATGTTGTGGGCTGCGCTGGTTCTGCTGGATGTTTTTGGTAGCGGTTGTGGGGCGCTGCGTTGTGGAATGCGAAAGTTACTGTTCGACAGTAAACTTCACAGTGCTCGCACCCCACAAGGCAGCGCCCCACAACCGCTACCAACCACAACCAGCAGAACCAGCGCAGCACACCACATGCAGTAACATACGTCTTGTTCTCCTGAAGATGGGCATAATGATGCCCGAAACATGTTGAGATATTGTTGAAAATAAACATCTAGCTGTTGCATCTTGTTGGTTTTCTCTCTCACTTCACAATCCACTATCACTGTTTTATTAAATTTATATTTGGACGAAGTTATTAGGATTTGTTTACAGAAACTAAAAAGTAGTAAATATTTTAAAGAGTTAATTTTCAACACACTGTTATTTGCAGATGACCGGTTTATTATTTCTGACACAGAAGACAACTAACAAAACGCAGTCTATTTATTATATAACATATCTAAAGAATATAATTTCGAAATTGCTACAAAAAAGACGAAAGTATTTGGTTTTGTTGGAACGGATCACCTAAGAACAAAAATTATTATAAATGATGGAACACTAGAACAAGTTAGCCAATTTACTTATCTAGGTTGCAGTATATCTTATCAATTTTTCAATGATGTAGAATTTAAATTAACAAAAATTTTACAATTAATAGGTACTATTAAGAGAACTATTTTTATGAAAGTGAGAACGGAAACTATTTTAAAAATATACAACACACTACTTTTACCTACATTTTTATATGGGTCAGAAAATTGAACTCTAACAGCCTTACAAAGACGAAGAATTGAAGCGGCAGAAATGTAGTTACTGAGACCTCTGGCAGGCTACACCCTTTATGACCACAAAACAAATGACTACATACGCCGCGAACTACGGATTACAGGTATTCTAGACAAGGTAGATGAATACAGACGGAACTGGCTTTCACACTTGCAATGAATGCCACAAAACCGAATCCCTTTGAAATCATACCACTACATACCACAAGGAAGGAGAACAATTGGAAGACCGAAGAAGCGTTGGCGCGAGCATCTGTAACTCTGGAGACGGAACGGATCAAAGGGTCCAACCCTTGATATTTATGGTGATGATGATATAATTTTATCTCTCTCTTTGTGTGGCTGTGAAAACTGCTCTGCCGGATAACACATAACTGAGGAACTCGAACGGATGTTACATGCTGAGGAACCTGTTCCACCTAAGATTAAGATGGCCGGAGGGTGGAGTAATTTTTATGATAAAGGGCTTTATGATCTGTACTGTTCACCACGTATCATCAGAGGATAAATAATGCATGTGGGAAGCTTTGGGGGAATGGGACCTCTACACAGAATTCTTGCCTGAAAATCTGAAAGGAAAGCACACCTTGAAAGACCTAGGCATAGAAGGGAGAATATGATTAAATACAACTTAAAAGAATAGATTTGCGGTGTGTGTGGACTTGATTCAAATGATTCAGGATGGGTCTAGTATCTGGCTTTTATAAAGGCAGTAACGAAAATTCGGTTTCCTTAGAGCATGGGATTTCATGACAAGAGGCTACATCCACATCCTCCTGTATCATAACTCTTTCCTTCTATCAAATATTATATGTCACATGGCTAGAAATTTAGGCAGGATTCCAAACATAATTCTTCGGTGTGTTTATTCCATAGCCTAGTAGTTATACCGACTAATCTACCCCAGTTTAATCAAAAGAAGTACTTGCAAAATTCGCTTCTAGAGGGTTATTGCAACATCGACTGTTTGTTCTTTTGAACTTGACTTGATGCCAGCTGCTGTTGAATCGGTACTGTATATACGTTCTATAAATAAAATTTACGTTATCTGCTAAGAACACAAACTCCCAGCGTCCTTGAACTTGAAATTTAAAATAACTCACTTTCCAGTCCTTTAAACCAGATTCATAAATTGATACAACTTATACCTGCTGCGCTAAATACGGTATAAACAAATGCAAGTTAAAATATTAGACTAAGACTACAGTCTTCCTGACCTCTCCAAGCAGGTTAGAGGTCCCCTAAATATCTGCCACATATCATATCCCAACTTACCCCTGATAGCAATGCATGAAGCCAAAACACAGATTTTATTGACGGATAATTTAACAATCCTGCCGGGGGCATATTCTACTGAGCCCAGTGGTAGAACGATCTGTGAACATTGAAGTTCGTCAGACGTGGAAAGAAGTGGTCGTAGCCCAATTTGTGGTAATATTTCGACATTTTTCCATGGGGAGCAGTGGAAAACTATAAGGAACCTCAGTCGTATTAGACGTCCTCTGGTTTTATAATGCCGTAGTTCTAAACACTGGGATGAGATTTTCGGGCCTATAGTACGATATGCTAACGAGATTTATGTGGCTTCACTAAGATTTGTAACAAAATTGAACACAGAAGTGTACACCAGAGTCTCTTAATCTTGAAGTCATTCTTGGGTACTCAGTCAGTCAAAACTAATAATAAAAATTCCCGGTAAAGTGTCATGGCGCTTTTCTTTTCCAGAATTTTTTACCCACAACAGTCTTACACAACATACAAGGTAGGATGAAACAGACAACATGTTTCGGCTTATTAAACCATCATCATGTTCTTATTAAGGAACACTAAAATACACTAAACACTGTCATCGGTGTAAGATTTCCACCTTCACATATAAAGGTCCGACTTTGTATGTTGTGTATTACTCTTTTGAGGAGGAAATTTATCTGTAAATGAACAAAAACCGGATTGTGTTATCTCAGGAAATAAGACTCCTTATCTGTTTCGCATGCTGCAGTTTCTATGATAAGATTAGCAGAAATCGTTAATTGTGTCATTGTTGGAAGTTATTTATTTCTGTACACAGTTTTCACTACTTCAGATTCTGGTTACTTCTATTTTTATTTTCGTTTACGACGTTCTCAATAGTTTTTATTTAGTTTCGGTGACAGTTGAATGAATAAACGTGGGGCGTCCTTGGAATGAGAATGTCTGTGGAAAACAATTAAACCGAGAAGAATCCGTCTCGTTGTCCCTAAACCCACCACAAGACCCTCGTAGACGAAACTCCCATTAAACCCAGACCACCGCCTGCAGAGGCCGGCGACTAACATTCTGAGCCATAGAAAGGCATGGACAATGTTAAATGTGCCAAACATGGCCACAATGTTGCGCAGCTTAGCTGTGTTTATTTATGATTAAATAATAAAAACGTGCCTTGTACAATATTTATAAGGTGTATGAAGAAATATGTTATGGAGAACTGGCTAGCATATTTACAGTTTGTCTCCACACAAATTATCATATACTCGGTTCGAATGGTGCTTTAGCTATATTCATTATTCCCAGAGGAAAGTAGGCATTTCACACTGTCCAATACTATTTTATCTTAGAAAGCAATGTGCCTCAACAGTAGCTGTATATTTTTTCGATGTGTGTGGTTAATTTAAGAAGACCCACCCGGTTAATGCCTTTCAGGGGAATAATCATGTGTTTAGCGCAAAAATCAAGTGAAAAGCCTACTGTGTACGCAAAGTACAGTGACTTAATCTTACAGTGCTTGGTACAAGCAGTTACCGTTGTGCCCTAAGAGGGAAATTGGCGCTCCTAATTCACACATCGTAAATTCTCTTAAAAATATGAAATAGGCGATCAGAAATCAATGTACGGGGGGGGGGGAGGTAGCCTCTAGTGTTATTATATTTAAAAAAACTGAATTAAAAGTTGGTAGTGGCAGACACACTGAAGCAGCGACGAACGGACAGGATGGTCCCACGATTGTCTTTAGTAACAAAATAAGAAGAAGGCTGTGAATTGATATATCGTGCGCATAATTAAGGTTAAATAATCAGGATTATTCCCAAATCAGTATACACACAGTGCAAGGCACTGTTTCTCGGTCGTGGGTAGGCGAGTTGGGCCCACTTGTGCCGCGAATTGAGCCACAACTACGTTGTAATTTTTAAAATCATTTTACGTTTTTTGTGACCTATTTATAATCACCTACAGAAAAACTATTGTTCTGTGATAAAATTTTACAATAATTTAATTAACACGTATAATTTAAGTATGTTTCTTAAATGTTGGAGTGGTACCTACAGTGGTTCCAGAGGAAACTCAATTTAGGGAGTGGGTTCGATTAATAAAGCAAAACTTTGTAAGGGGCCTATGGTGTCAGAAAGGCTGCGAAACAACGGCTCAAGCTAGCCTTGTACACGAAATTTTTGTGTGTGTCGGAATTAACAAGAATTTGGCGATTATATTTCATTTGATGTGTCCCAGTTAACAGTATCCGGTTCCACTTGTATGAATGAAACGAAAGCAAACTCACCTAGAACGACGCCGAAGAGAACCCCAGCGACTGTGGCTAGGAGAAGCAGATTATCACTCAAACACCTCCTGACGTTTTCGATTTTTCTTGCAGTGACTACTTTTGTTTTGTTGCACTTTTTCCCACAACTGTCTTCATCTTCAGTCGCCATCTCAGTAAATACGTAATCCGGGAATCGAATATTCGCCTCGCTGTTTGCTTTGTCCTCCATGAAGATTTGCGTCTAAAAATAAAAATTAAAAATTCCCGTTAAAGACCGCAGTTTACTTACAGAGAGTTTATCCGGCACATAAAAAGCTGCCAAAAAATGTTATTGTAAGTTTCACTACTTTCACAGATTTTGAAATTACATCCTTTGCAAGAAAATTTTGGCCTTAAGACACCAACGACGGACAAAAATGAGAGGCAATAAGAATTGCTATAAAATTGTAAAGCTTAAGAATACCTGCTCATGTGAAACAGTTTTGAATATTTAACTTAAGCACATAAGATTTTAATCGCGAGATCTTCAGTGTTTCAGGTCGCAAAACTCTGCTGCATTCGAAAATTCTTTTTTAAAAACATGCAAATAAACCTCGTCGAAGATTACATGGCTTTCGCCTTGAGCAAAAAGAGAAGTAAACGTTTGTTGTGCGGCTCGGGAGTAGGCCGACGTTAGACTGACAAATCCCCGCGTATTCGTCACTGCATCTACCGACCTGTGCTGGAGGGGTGGTATTGATTACAGACCGATGCACCACACCATTCCTTCACCCCTGGACCGCATAGCCTGTACATTATGGGTCACAAACACGCGGCTCGCCGGCTGCACCACCCTCTCTTCGTTCTTATTCCTGTTACATAAAGTGGCTTGAATCCGTTTAGATATAAAATATTTCTTTCCGAAGCGCCATGATAGGATAATTGTTGAATGACGAAATGGAAGGTATTTGGTAGGAAGCTACCGTGGTTTAATGGAATCCGATCCTGGCATTTACCTGGAGGAACTAGAGAAAAACATGAATACCTCAGTCAGAACAGCAGATGTCAAGACCGAAATTCCAACAGGGTAAATTCGGAACATAATATATAAATATTGTCAGTCAAACACAGCAAACTTTTATTGTGTTTATTATTATGCTAGGGCAACATGTTTCGATTCTTATAGAATCATCTTCAGGCCCTTCTAAGAAAACAGATCCTTACTTAAAATGTTTAAAAATGCGCTGTGGGATCCCAAACGCTTACATTCTTGATAAAACTGTGTATAAAATGCATGTGTCGTTTTATCAAGAATGTAAGCGTTTGGGATCCCACAGCGCATTTTTAAACATTTAAAGTAAGGATCTGTTTTCTTAGAAGGGCCTGAAGATGATTCTATAAGAATCGAAACATGTTGCCCGAGCATAATAATAAACATAATAAAAGTTTGTTGTGTTTGACTGACACATCATTTTATGTTTATACATGTGTTAAACACTTCGGGATGGCAAACATTAAAAAAAAAATCGGAACATAATCCTACACCGCTACTGCTACACCGAACCTCTCGGTTTGCGGATTTAGTTTGACTGTCAGAACAAACAGGAATTTTCCCCTAAGAGCCATTAGCAATTTAATTTTTTCAATACAAAAACCGATGTACTTTCTTGGTGGAAAGAGCTCATTTTTAAATATTTATACCGAACATTTTCCTATAAATTCCTCTTCTGACATATTCTGTTGGCGTTAGGCACTCATTGCGACGTAAGAATAAGGCGTTGTGTGGAAACTACGTTAGTCCGTCTGTCTGTAACCTAGTATTGGGGTCTCAACCGCTTGTCGGATATTCATAAAACTGGGTAGTGAATTTCTTGACATAAAGTTGTCGGAAAAGAACAAGTATCGTGAAAACTAGTGCTATCACAGCCGTATTTTACTTATGGGCATAAACGAATATAGAGCCGTAATGTTCACGTTTTTCATCCTATTTGAGTCACATTCCATAATGTGAAGCGACTCAGTAGGTATAGATTTCGTGAAATTCGGCGCAGTAAAATCCATACTTTATTTAGCGCGTATATAGAATTTTACCCTTTTTTTATTTCTTGCCCTTTCGGTTATAATTAATCGCAAGAAATCTCTACATAATTCTGCTTATTTCTTACGAGTTTCTTAAAAATCGACAGAGTGAAAGGCATAATTTACTTATACGGGTAGACGTAAATAAAACATTGTTCTTGTTGTCTACACTTTACTTCCAATTTAGACGAATTTCCGCGCCGAAAATGCGCAAAACACTGCATCAAGTGTTGTGAGTTTCCTAAAAATCGGTATATTAAAAGCCATACTTCGGGGCGTAAATGTATTTATGCCCTTACTTCCAATGTCGGTGAAATTTATTCAACTTCAACTGCTTACTAGTTACAAATTCCTCCCCACATTTTTTTCGTTTCCCAAAATTTCAATGTTGTTCATCATCATGCTTTTCCCAAACACGAAGGACAGCTTCCTTTGTTACATCCTGCCCTACTGCACCTTAATTCCCAAATCCTTGCTTTCAGCGATATTATTCAACTTCTCTATATTCTTACATATGCATCCACATCCTTCACGCCACTTATATTTCACTTCACAACAAAATACCAAACAAATCTCTCCAAGTTAATACGAGTATAAAATATTTGCTTACTGCGTACCTCTCGGTGAGAAGACGGCGACTTTTGAACTAATACAGGGCACTTTAAAAGACTTTCATTCGGAAACCTTGAGCAACTTCGCCTACAGTTTACATATCTTATCTGCAACATGGTTTTTCAAAGGACATTTGACAACATTTCTTGAGCCGAAGCTTCGATGGGTTATGTTACATAGAACAGCACCTGTTCATTCGGTAAGCCCTTATGCGTGATCATGACGCATTTTCGACGATAAAAACGAGAAGCACTAATCATGCGCATGATTTGACTTTTCTTCGAATCCCAAAGCTACATCGGCTGGCCTATCCATTGGGTTTTCCCACACTCCTTCAAGTTCAGTGGTTGGAAAGTTTAGAGATTTATCTTGTGCAGCGCCATGAAGACATAAGGAGTAGTGAAGGTTTAGCCGCATACATTCTTATACTCGGAACTAGGAGGTGGTGAATGGTAGGTTTCACGCCCTGGGCACTTGACGCCCGAAGAGAAGTCCCCCTACATCCATTCTGTAGGAGGATGGGTTGCAGGTCTCAGAGCCCGCCTGAAGGTTTGGAACAGGCGAAAACCTTCTTCCCTCAGTCGGAAATCAAACCACTATTCTCGGTTATCCAACACGGATCATTGGTTGGATATTAACTTAAAACTGGCCACGATATTGTCCGTCCACATCATTTTCAATACATTCACATATTCGTGCATGCAAGATCGTCGTTAAGTAAATAAGCAGAAATAAACATGAAAGAAACATCAGGCAGGTTAGTTCAGGTGGTATAGGGAGTTGCAGGTCTGGTTGAACGCCCGGATCAAGAATAAGACTTTTCGTGACTCTGCTCAGGCGCTTCATATAGAATTTGCACTATTTTTAAAACACCAAGTTCGCCACGTTGCTTATATTCCCATTGCATTAACTTAAATAATTCTTCCATTCGACTTCATAAAACATCGCCAGCTGAAAATTGTCATTTATTCAGTTACGAGATAAACAGTACGAAACAATGAAACATTAGGCTTCGGGAAAACGATTGGTCTCCCCCTTCAGGCTAAGATAATAAAACTTACACATCTGGGACAGATAGATAAAGTTACCCTCAAAATCTGGGCAGTCGACGCCACATAAACTATCAGACGGAAATGAGTATATTTAATTATTGTAGCCTGAGGATATGGACGAATCCTGTCCCCGAAACGTAAAGTTTATTTGCCATTCACCATTTATTTCTTATTTCATTAACTTTATAGCACCAGAGGACGGACAAGCCCAGGAAACTGTGAATTTTAAATGTGACAGATCATAGTCAGAATCTCAGGGAAATCGATTATTCATACGGTTACTGATTCTGAGACTGGAACTTGGGACAATGAAGGGCACAATTCATAATAATCCTGTAAATGTTCATGAAAATGATTCAGTAACTACTTTATTATCAGACAGGATTTAACGGCAGTAAGTAGGACGATATAATAACAAAAACAACAACGACGACGACAAACATTCTTTGGAGCGCTTTGTTTTCAGTGGTTAGTGCAGGAACCTGTTGTTCAAATTTCCCGTAATCTTTGCCAAACGTTGCCACCAAATCACACTAAAACGCGTGTCAGAACACAATTATAAATCCTGCTTTCTCACTGCATATCTTCTTGTTACTGCATATATATATATATATATATATATCATTATGGTTGCTTTGTTGTTGTTACGAAGAATATTTGACGTAAGTACGAATAATCGAAAGCCGAATTTTTTCGACTATCCATCCTGTGCAAAAAAAGTCTTTTGTCAATTCTTGCCTTTCAGACACTGTCTCTTTTTTCATAGGCGCAACATGGCTAAAAACAATGGAGAGCAAAATCGACCATGGGCATTACGAACTTTAAATTGGATAGTTTCCATCCCGTTGTGTATGCGTAAGCAATGTATTAACTAAAACCGTCTTTACACAACAATATAAATAACAGTTGCAAATTATTACAACTCTTCAACTAAGCAACATGTTTCGGCCTTACTCGGCCATCATCAGGCTTGGTCACAGCACGCCGAAACGGAAAAAAGAACTGAAAAGAAAACACGTAATGTATAAGCCCACACACACACACCGAGAAAACAATAAAGCCCGCGTAAAAATTACTCAAACAACCGTCCCGTGTACACCCCTACAACTAGATAACTGATGTATCCACACTATATCACGCACTAACACCCACTCTTATAGTAAACACAACATTTTTAATATCTGATTTTGTTGTATGATAATATTTTTAAACAGTACCTGCAATTCGAGAAAGGTTTGGTAGTTATATTGTAAACCGTGGGATCCCATAGGTAAAAGCCACCGAATGTACCTTGACTAACTCCACTGCTTTGTAAGCCTGATGATGGCCGAGTAAGACCGAAACATGTTACTTAGTTGAATAGTTGTAATAATTTGCAACTCTTATTTATATTGTTGTGTAAAGACGGTTTTAATTAATACATTCCTTACGAACTTTAATTTACGAAGCAGTCAACTTAAAAAGAAGGAGAAGATTGGTTTGAACCAGTTCTTAATATACACACACATCTTCTTCCCTCTATCCGCATTTTTTATTTGTACTTTTCCAACTCAGTAGCCAAAAAAAAAAGCTATTCTTAGGTATAAAAATATTTCAGGAGCATTCCTATTCCTTGCCCCCTCCCTCCAAGTTACGCCTAAGCATGAGTTCTGCGGTGCAATATATGACGGGTCTTTTAGTTTTTTCTTCCCACTGGCCAGGTCTACATAATAAGACAGGGCGTTGATATTCGTGTGCCTTGATCTTTCTGTATACGACTTAGTACTTCCTGACAGTCTTCCCTCTAAATTCCCACTTCAGAAGTCGTGAAATGAGACTTGACTATTGAATAAAGGGAGACCAACTTGATGTCACTTGCTTTTTTATTTCATTATTTACTGCTCAACGTGTTTCGGATGTTAATACATCCATCCTCAGGAGCTTGTGACTTATTTGTTGAGTTATTGCATGGGTTGTATGGTTATGGTTCGATGTGTGTTGGTGTTGCGTTGTGGTGGTGTGGTATCCGTATGCAGGCTGCAGCTGCCCGAACAATGGATTTTCGCTTCTCCTTATCCGTCCAGGCTAGATCTAAGCCCACGCAGACTCTTCCACAATGGGTCCCGTGGCTCCTTCCCAGGGGTGAAGCGGCCGGGGCTTGTCGTTGAACACCCGCCCCCACCTAGATCACAGGTTAAGAACGAGCAGAACTACACCTCTGTTCCCCTTCTGTGTCTTCTATGACACGTTATAGGGTGACCTTTTACGGGATTTACATGTTTTTATTGCTTGCAGTGAAAAGGTCGTCGGCGTACCGCGATACAAAGAGCTAAATGCTGTGAACACTGTATCTTAACTTGAATTACTGCTTATCATCTGCATCGGCACAGCTAAAAGGAAAGCTTCCAGCTTGAAGCCTACTAATTTATTGCGATGCGTTTCAAGGAACGTGTAAACACGCGGGTCATTTGCTCTGATTCCAGCGAGAAGCCTCACACAAACAGGCGTAAAGACTGACATAATCAAACTAGAGAACACTATAAATCAGTAGAATTTATTTTCCCAAATAATTCTGATATTTTCAGCCAACGTACTATCCAGTTGCCACCTGGGGCCCATTCTTCAGAGTTAAAAGCAACTGGAGACTGAAGATGGTCGGTCACGTCTACCTTGTGCCGAACTTGGCACGTCCCGCACTGCACAAAAGGTACCTTGCACTTGTTCACCCGTAACTTACATGCTGTTTCAGATCATCAATGAAATAAACGTGTCATACATCTTTCAATAATTAAAGCTCAGTGTCCATTGTGAGCTGGGGTAACGGAATCGGTACAGTGACTCGCTACGAGCTGGACGGCCCGGGGTTCGAATACCGGTGTGGGCAAGATTTTCTGCACCCGTCCAGATTGGTCCCGGGGCCCATCCAGCCTCTTGTGTAATGGGTACCGGAGCTGGTGTGTGGCGTTGACCACCCACCCCCATCTAGATAAGAGGTTAAGGAAAGAGTAGAGCTGTACCTCTACTCTTTGTCTGGACATTCATGGCCTGTTCTAGGTTGAAATTTACCTTTTCAGGTTCCCACGAGTTTTCGACAAAACAAATTACACATTGCCACGGGAGTGTATTTAATTATGAACAATGTCCTCCACGTCACCTATACTTCTTTCAAGCCATAGTTCTAAGCAGAGCCTCAACATCCCATCTTCACACTTCAGGTTTGTGTGACATGCAATAAATAACCTCTCTTCACACTTACAATCGGTACGCCCCATCCAATGACTATGGCGTCAGCTCCATCAGCTGGATTCTCCCACTGGGCAGGCAGAGCAACAGGCTTCACGTTCACTTCATCATACATGAAATGATCTGACACCTGGGGGTAAAATAACTAGATATGGCATGTGTCACTTGAATGGGCAGTGGGTTTGGTTCAATTCGTGCATTGAAGTGACTTGTATTACAAATTCATTGTTTAATTATTAAGACACACAAAAAAATTATTAGTGAAAGAAGACAAATGAATCCGCGAAGGGAGTGGAATTTCTCATTATGGTAAAGCAGACGAAAGCTTCCATCTTGAGTGCAGAAATTGAATGTTAAAATTTCTTACTTCCTTCAGCGAAAAAGACAAAAATATAAGATAAGCTATACATTTTTTGACACAATTTTCGTTTCTATGTAATTTATAAAAGTTTTATATACATATTATGGCACATATTTCTGTCGATATCCCCGCAACATCCTTACGGTCTGTTGTGGGTATATTTCACATTTCGCGTTTTAATGTGTCCCAAGGCTGAGATCTCTGTCTTACTACCGTGTATGATATTACTTACTTACTCCATGGTGCAGAGTCCTTCTTGAGAAGCTAACTGGTTTGCAGCTAGTCAAGAAATTCCCCGCATTTCACGGAACCCGAAGGTTCATTATCGCACTCACAAGCTTCCGCCACCTGTCTCTATCCCAGGCCGGCCCAATCCAGTCCATATACCCACATCCTACCTCCTGGAGATCCATCCTAATATTATCCACCTATCCGTGTATGATATTACACTGTTTAAATGTCTTAAGTAATTAACCCCACGAAAAAAATGAGCAAACAAATAAGTTCTTCAGGCCAGTAAATAAAGCTGTTTGCGTATTCTGAGGTTCTGCAACATACATACTAAATAATTATGTAATTCTTCTCATTACACAAACCAGACAGCACTTTCAGGAAACTCGAAGAAGCATATTTCTACCATGTGTACATTAATATATAGGTAAGTTACACTAGCCGAAATGGGTTTGTTATGTCCCTCGTTACGCTAAATAATTCGTTACAAATGTGTAAGTCAATTAGCCGTCACGCCACTATTCAATCCCAATTTGTGATCGTACAATTTAGAATAGTATTTAGTTTCCGAAAATGACTCGCTAACACAAACAATTTAATAATCGGTCAGTCCAGCTTACCTCCAGTTATCAGCCAGAACATGAAATAGCGCAACATGGCACCGATGATATATTACAAAATATAACTGTACTGCAGGCCACAGAGTAACGACGTGTCGTAGACCAAATATCTTTTCTCCGGTGTGACTAATCTTGCAAGTCTTTCTGCGAGTCTCCTCTTTAACCTAATTTCCTTGGGATTTTATAGTGGCGTTGTGTTGACTCAAGTATTTTACTTAATATTTACATCACTAAACTGGGGCACGAATATACATGTCAACAAACAGTTGTGAGCTAAGCTGCCCAACGTTTTGTTGAAGCAGTGTAGTGAGACAAAAAAATTTCCTTGCCTCTCCTGTGTTAATTCCAACTGTTTATTGTTTGCTGACAACGTAAACTGTGGGGGTGTTAAAAGTGTGTGTACAAATCAAATCAGTCAATTTGTTGAATAAAACTCAGCAAGGAAATTGTAAAAAAAAAAAAAGAGATTAAAACAACAAAATCGAACTATTATATCGGTCGAGCACAACTTTTATTTTAGTGATATATAAGCCTGCTAAGTGCATACGTTGCAGCTTTCAATAAAACATCATCAGTCTGTGTACAAGGAAGCACAAAGATAAAGCTTTACAACTGCAGTCAACAGGCACTCAAGATTCAGACTTAATCTTGCTACCACCACTCATAATAACGAATACATAAACCAAATATAGGAAATCATAAGCAAAATAGCCCATGTATAACACACATACAAAATGATGGCGCCTGGGATCGCTGCTGTACCCTATACAGGTAAGCTGGGCTCGACGGATGTAGAATAGTCGGTTTGTAGGCGCGTTCGCAAAATTGCGAAAAGCGATTATTAGCTTCGTCATATCAATCCGTCCTTCTGTCCACATGGAATAACTCGGCTCCGACTAGAAGGATTTTCATAAGATTTGATATTTGAGCATTTTTCGCAAAACTGTGGAGAAAATTAAAGCTTCATCAAAATCGGACAAGAATAACGGGTACTTCACATGAAGACCACTTGACATTTTTGTTCATATCTTGCTAAATTCTTTTTAGAATGAGAAATGTTTTTAGATAAAAGTTGTTATGGAAATAAAAACACATATATTGTGTTCCATATATTGTGTTCCATAACTCTTTTCGAAAAACGTGCCGTTTATGAGAAAATGTGGAAAAATACTATAGAGTGGGGCAGGGCACAGATGACAATATGGCGCAAGCGCGTTGCTTGCTGGATAACTAAGGTCACACACACACACACACACACACACACACACACATATGCTCAAAATATGTAATACTTACTGCTTTTCCGCTGCAACAATGGTTGGACGAATGCGCCTCATTGTTACGTTTTACGTATATTGATTGTCCTGTATTGTTTTAATATTTACAACACAAGGAAATAAGTCACTCGATTATTATACCAACTAATGCACTTATATAAAATTTACACATTAAAACACTAAAACTGCTCTGCCATGTTTCGGTCCTAAGACCATCATCAGGGAGCTGTATTTCTTTGCCTTGCTAAAGTCACATTAAAAGCCACATAAAACCAGACATAAATAACTTCGTTGTACCAGTAGAGTATTGTGGCAGCATGCCATGTTGTGTAATGTTATGTTGCGAAGAGTGCCCTGCTATGGATGTGCTCCCTGATGATGGTCTTAGGACCGAAACATGTCGGAGCATTTTTAGTGTTTTAATGTGTAAATTTTATATAAGTGCATTAGCTGGTATAATAATTGAGTGACTCGACAACATGCACGGTGTAACAATAAAAAAAAACAAGGAAATGAATTAGCTTACGGTTGTAAACCCTGAATTAGGCAAAGACAATTATTATTCTGGTCCTTTCAACTTACCCTAACGACAGCGATGTCGTTACTTCAGGAATCAAATTTGTTATATCTTTCATGAACGACAATTTCTTCAACTTCATGTTTCTTTCCTCCATTATCCAGATAAATTGTTCCAGCCAAAATCGTGATGTTAGATGCAGATGAACTAGAATGTTTGACAGAAACGATTACAGAGATTCGTGAGTACGGTAGAACTGTATAATCTTCTTATAGCTCCTACATTGTGAGGCTATAATGCAAGGAAACACATCCGAAATCAAAGAGAACAGACAAATTTATCTGTCTTGGGGATGTCATTAAACAGGTGAACACGTAACCGTAGCTCAACAATGTGTTTTAAATTGAACAGGCATGAGTATGGCTGTTGCGCAAGCTTCGATAACACTTGCAATGGCATACAAAGCACCCCCCCCCCCCCCCCCCCCCAACGCAACAACATGTTG
>Ga0131853_10005576_pt1 | contig 22718 bp, 13 predicted proteins | sample TergutLab28metaG_FD_92764 | JGI IMG/M metagenome (GOLD analysis project Ga0131853, IMG submission 92764) | Labiotermes labralis P1 segment gut microbial communities from Petit-Saut dam, French Guiana - Lab288 P1 (version 2) (version 2) | ecosystem: Host-associated > Arthropoda: Insects >...
GGCCGTACCTTGACTGATGCCCAGTTGTAACGCGATTTCTTCTATTGTCACTCTTCTGTCAGTGAGAATAATGGCTCTGGCTTCTTCCAGCTTCTCATCAGTTGTTGATGTTGATGGCCGTCCCGAGCATTCGGCATCCATTACACTTGTCCGACCATTTTTAAACATTTCTATCCACTTGTATACGCTTCGTCATGGCAATGCGTTGTCCCCATACTGAGTGCATAAACGTGTGTGAATTTCAGCACCTTTAACGCCTTCTGCCCACAGAAATCTTATGACACTTCTCTGCTCTTCTTTGGTGCAAACTGAAAGATGCGCTGATATGCTTACCGCTCAATAGCTACTCACACACTGAGGATGGAGACGAGCCATAGTCAAGGTCAGACAATCAGGATATGATGTACAATGCTGCCAACTCTCAGCAGTCTAACACCAATACCCTACAGACAAAAAAGTGCAGAAACCTTTTGAAGTACCTATGTATTTCTCTCTGGATTTGATTATGTCTGTTTTCTTGGAAAGGAGTAAGCTTCTAGCTTTCTACGTCCTGAAAACCTATGCGACTTGTTACTGTAGCTGTAGTGCAGTGTGACCATTAACTCTGACATCTCCAAACGGACAAAGTTCAACCTAACTAGTACGTGAACTTCTCTTCACCTTGCCAAGCAGTTATTGTCTTTGCATAGAGTTCTACATAACTAATACCCACATACTCACTGAGCTGTTCATGCCATTGAATGGAGTTCTGTGCAGTTAGATTGTATACTTCTTGTTTGTGTTGCCTAACTGTTAATGTTTATGAATGAAGTTGTACACAGCTAGTATGTGCACTGCTTATTACTTCTGCAACTATTTCTGTCTGTGAATGTAGGCACTACACAGCTAGTGTGTGCACTTCACTTTACATAACTGTGATAAATTTCTCTGCAGGCAGTATGTGCAATTCATGTTCACACCTGACTTCAACATTCAAATATGCCAATAAATAATGCACAAGCATCTTGCACTGTTTATTCAGTTATTTATGTCAGAAATCATTTTGAGAATAACAGATTGTTTGTTTTTTTAAGTCTAAGTATAACATAACACATGTATTTTATAATCTTTATCTGTATAGAACAATTAAGTACAGTCACATTAAATGCAGTTATTGTTTTATACCTGTGATTCTTGCAGATATACTTGTAAATCTGTTAGACTCTTTTCCACGTGGGTATTTGTATTTCATAAACTGTTTCAATTGGTATAACTCTGTGGTAACTGTTTCCTTTATAAAATTTTGGGTTTCTTTGGCCCTGCATATTTAAATTTTATTCTTCTGGATTCTAATGTCACTTTCAGTCTTAAAGACAGAATCTCCCTTTTCCTTCAAAATGTTTGTATCCATGTACATAACTGCGCTTTACCTTAACCCAGAATTATTGCTGTTTGTTTCTTCAGTTTTTTTAGAGGGCACACATTTCTACCACTTTGCTCCATAAAGTAAAAGTAGGTGCTGGCCTGAAAGGCCATTGTCTTGCTATAGATATCTCATAGGTAAGGTGAGAAAAAATGAACATATATTCAGGTATTTGTATGTAACTGAAGAAATTTCTACCCCATTTTTTCACTCATCTTTTTACTGTAGTTTCTTGTTTATTGCAAACTCTTCGTAATAATTTGTACACTAGTTTTTTGCAAACTTCTCATATAGGATTATTTTTTCATTTTCTGTTATTTTTATACAAGTTTTTGAAGGTATTCTTATTATATTTAATTGATACTGGATGTTAGGAAACTGACGTAAATTGTAAAGGTGTCGGAACACAAGACTTGTTCATCTTTCCAGTACCTAAATTTATCGCACGGAAAAGAAAATAGCATCTGCAATAACACACTCAGCTTAATTTAAATATTTTTCCTATCGCAGTTATAGGCTAGACACTGTCACAGCATTAATCAGTAAGTATTACACATAAAAAATATTATATTCAAGTTCAATGGCAGATACTTTAATGCTAAGAATTAAGTGCTCATTTTGTAGTTTGTTTCGTTGTTCTACCCTTGAAACGCACTTTCGAGAGAGGGAGATGAGGGGGGAAAGTAAGCTTCAGTTACAAAGTCCAAGTGTTTTCTGAGGATGGTGCTATTATTTAGCAATTGCTCAGATTCAGCTGACATAAAATATACAGTTTAAGCATAATTACTTAAGAAGCTCATAAGAATTTGGTGGAACCAAATAAATAAAATATGTTGAAGGAACTGTTCTGGTGGAGATTTATGAAGGAAATTTCGCCATCTGATCAGTTCTTTATTTAATCACCTGCTGTGTGAATTCTACCACGAAGTTGGTTGGAGTTAAAGGATTTGTTTCAGGAAACTGTAGCCCTCCCTTCGAAGGTCTTGTTGAAATAATTTATTTCAATGTGCATGGAATTAATTTCTCAAAATTAATATTTGACTTTACTGTTGCAACTGAGGCTTTATGGTAAGATTAAAGAATTTTCTTACAATGTTTAACAAACCTTCCTCAAATTATTTCAATTATTTCTACGTATGGGAGGAATGACGTTGTTGGCAGGTGCAAGGGCTGACACTTCTAGACCAGTGACAGCAAACACTGAACCTGCTAACGGTTCTTGCGTCTTCTGTTTGTCGGAAAGTCCAAATCGAGATGTAGTTACATACAGAATACCCAAATTGGGGCCTCCGAACATAACAGATGTAACTCGGCTGGCTGGTATACGCACAACTTCAATCAGGTAACCAGAGTCAGGATCCACGTTGATTACCTACAAAATGATAATTGTATTGCAACTCACTCACGTGGTCTGTTTCCTCAGTCTTAAACACATAGGTCTATAGTTTTACATTTACAATAGCCATTTCTAGTCTTATTTATTCTGATCTGTTATTCAACAGAAATATATCACACAACATCTGTATAAGTTCATAAAAATTCCTTGTTGCAAGGATTTCAGACCGTTTTCCTGTGCGAGCCGAATCTGTATTCTTTTCACTAGTTGAGGTCAGGACTGTCCCAATACGTTAATTACTTTTAATCTTATCACATATACAAAAATTCTATCACACTGCACATGCTAGTTCCAAACACCACATATACCGATCAATACAGATCGTCGGAGAGATTTTTGCAGATCAACAAATGGTACAATACCTTAAATAACACATCCTAATAGGATAAAATGTGTACATACGTATTTTACAATTCGAACGAAATATAGAAATTATACTTATTGTGAATTCCGTATTTGATTTATCTCTACTTATTTTTAATTAATTTTGGAGATTCAAGTGTTATCAAAATTACTATCCTTGCAACTTTGGTTTTTAAAAATTCAGTCAGTAGTTACTAGCGAAATCTGTATGTTGTATTCCACATTCCAACGTAACAGATCCTATAAAAGTTTTATCAGTGTGTATATTCACAAAGTTTTTCCTTGCTCTATACTGTATATGACATCCGAAGCCTGTAGTATATGTAGTAAGAAGTTTTTGTGACTGTGTATGAAGTTGTAATATTCGTTATGAATTACAATATTTAATTGTGCTTCTAATTCTATGTTCATTTCTTATGGGTGTTGTAGTATAAGGGCCTCTAAGTGAGAGATGTATATGTCTTTTCTTATTTTTGTATTCATGCATTACACGCACGTGCACAAATATACAAGTAAAATTGACTGCAGTAAGGAAGTTTATATTTTCTTGCTTTATTCTGCAATATATCGATATTTTAGTCGTACAGTTGAGTTTTTGGATGCGAGTCGAATCCCCATTGAGAAGCCTCTTTTATTTACAATCACGAACATTATTTTATCAGAAGCCTGTTGCTGTATAGAGTTAAATCGTGATAAGAATTGATTGGAGACCTCTCAGTATAGAGTTAGGAATTGTAGCTTTACATTTTAGGCTCATAGTTCAAACACATTAACATTTTTAGAAGTGTATGTACGAGTAATTATGGATACAATGCAGTGGAATTCAATAACATGTCTCAGTTCTATTGTTTATGCCCACAAATACATTAATTTCCAGAAATGTACAAACCTGACTGCCATCGAAGCAAGCAATCCATAAGTTTCCGTTTGAATCAATTGTCATTCCATCTGGGTGCCCTGCGACTCCGTTTTCCATAAAATTGAAAACCTTCCGCCGGTTAGCTATAGATATATAAATTTAAAGTGATCATTACATATTTAAGTTATTATTTCTAACAAATGAATTTCCAAGCCAACTCATATAGATTTGTTGTTCACTACAACAACATTCCTGATGATAAAATTTAATATTCGATGTTGATATTGTTATAAATATCTGAGTGACTCAATCTTTAACTCATACACATTGAAATGCCTTAATTTGATAACCGCCTGGTTCCTTGGGGATACATCTGCACAGATAAAATTGTTTTCATGTTCTTGGGCCCTACTAGGCCTTGCCATGGCAAAAACCTGCCTTTTGACGTGTCTAATCAGTTTCAGATCTGCAGGAACATAGTCCGTGCAGCTGACGTAATTTCGCATACAGTGACACACACCTACCCACTTCCACGTGTAATTTTTCTTTGTTGTTGCAGTAAACGTGACAATCCTTCTTACGTTGCTTATCGTTATGGTTTGTTCAGGCACAGCTTTCGGATCCTAGATATGTGCCCAGTTGGATTACCAGTCAGTAAACGAACTTCCAAATATTGTGTACAGAGTGTGCAGGGAGAAGTCTGATAAAGTTCAGACGGTTAATTGTTTGCTTATTTGGAGTGGAGATTGGTATATCAACGTGGATCGAAAGCTCAATTCTTGCGTGATTATGTTTAACGTGGGAGGCCCGATTTCGATCCCCGGGCAGTTTACGCGGTATTTGTAGTAGAGAAAGTGGTACCGGAACTCATTGTACTCTGTCAGCTTCGGTTTCCCCAGTCAGTTACCATTACCTCAAATCTCCCTGTTCGCACTTATTCTTTTACCATAGACGCCATGTAGTCTAGGTACTGACTTTATCGCTAAATAAACCACTTGAAAATACGAATGCAAGTTGCGGCACATTGTACCTACTTTAGCAGCCTCCTGTTCCAAATATTTTCAGTGCATAAACAAGCTCATTATAAAACAAAAGCTCTCGTGATTATTCCCTTTAATATCTGCACCTTCCACAAAGCGCCGCCGGATTTCGTTTCGTGTCTGCTGTTTCTTCTAACAGACCAATTTTTCGCGAATCCCCACACGTAGAACAACAGGTTGTCAACGGCAATGACCGGGCGATTTCCCCACCACTGACTCAAATGCTCTGTAACTTGACCAAAATAAGATGGAGCGCCGTCGTTTCACAGCCACATGTTTTTAATCTGGTCGTGACAGGATCAGCAACATTTGATGCTGTCTGCTCGAAGCGTGCAGTTTCGCGTTAACGACGGCACTCGCGGAACTGGGTATTGGAAAGCGGGCGGCATTAATCTGTCGCTATAGAGCCATGCAGCCATGAGTGGGTGTGTAGGTTCTGTCAGTGGATACAGCGTTCAGCTGGACATTTTTGTATCGGATCAATGCTTTCATGAATGTAGCATAATTTCTATAGTTTGTGTTTCCTTAGTGTGAATATCGACTTGGATTTTAAGTAAAACGTATGGCCCATTTTGTATTATTGGGGTATGGAGAATAGAAATGCGATGATGAAATGTGTAATTTGTACAAAGCTGGACTGAAGTGGCTAGGGCGTGTAGCGAGGATGGAGGATACTTCAACTTTCAAGAAAATAATCCACTCCTAGACAGAAGGCAGGATAAAGAAATGAAGGCCCAAACGACGATGACTAGATTCTGTATTAACCCTTTTAAAGACGAAGGGCAGACTGCTTAAATTAAAGACCCAGTTCATACCGCGCAGTAAACACTTTTCAACTCGGTTATAAAAACGAAACAGTTTATTATGTAAGTGGCACAAGTCGCTGTTTGTTCTCAGAAAAATACAAAACACATAAATACAGTGTGGGCAGAGCGTACAGTTGTTGAATGTTAAACTTGTTGGTGAATCACACAACCAGTATGCCTTGAAGGGTTAAAAGACTCTAAATGTGACAACTTGTAGGAGAAAAGCACAGGATAGAAATATGTGGAGCGAAATCATCAACGAGGACAAGGCCCACAAGGGGCTGTAGCGCCAGAGAAGACGAAGGAAAAGGAGGAGGAGGAGGAGGAGAAGGAGAAAAGAAGAAGAAGAAGTTGTGTATTGACTTAGGTCTTCTGGACTACCAAACTTATAAGTAAATAACGCTTAGATAATAGTCCTTACACATTGCTAAATTTCCTTATTACACATATTTTGCTTCTTGCAAACAATCGCGCATGGAAAAATTGTAATTGTGAATATTTTTACTTTAAATTTAACCGCGATTACTGGCACGTTCGGACTTGTACAAAATTAAGTGGTACTCCATTGAAGTTACGTTAATTATCATTATGTAAGTGTGGACAGGTACTACCAACATATAAAAACACCGATTAGAAAAAGAAGGAAATTTACTTTTGTGTATTTCTATCGATATCTTGCAAGGTCACTTAGCTACTGGTAAGTAGGCAATGCAGTGTTTTATGTTCATGAGAAACCTCAATAAAGAATCTCCAAGTGTTATCCTACTTGTCTGCTATGTTTTCGAACTTAAGGAAGGGGCTAGAGTATTGTCTGCACGACCGGAGATTCGGTGTTTGACTACCGGTAGATGCACTTATTTTTCTCTTCTCCGCTACATCCAGACCGACTTCGAGCCACACCCACCGTCATAACCAGTCGGTACTGAGGGCTGTTTCCCTGGAGATGAAACAATCGACGTATGAAGGTGACAACTCACCTCCATCTACTTGGAAGTTTCAAAAATGCGTCAAACTGCATGCCTACGCCCACTCTTCCTCACGGCCTGGTATTCTACCTTTGCCTTATGCATTAAGCAATGTACTCTATATTACTCACCAATAGTAGCGTTCTCTAGATTATAGTCGAAAACATCCACTTGGTCCGTAGCTGTATCGATGTAGTACATAAGAGTGTTGTCTTTGTTCCATGCCAAACCATTAGAAATGCTGACCGGAGAGACTTCAACCACGGGATTATATCCTGCTTGCAGAAGGTATAAGGAACCTTGATCTGGAGTGACGAAGCCAACTATGGGTTCGGGTCCCATTGTGCCTGAAGACAAATCATCAAGTCTTCTAAGTAAAGACCTACATAGCTACGAGGGGGTGCTGATAAGTCATTTGCCCGACCAGGAAGGAAAAAGCTACAGCGACCAAACTCGGGATTTATTCAACGTAATCCCCACGAAGCTCAATACACTTCTTAGCCCGTTGCTCTAACTTTTGCAAGCCACTCAAAAAAAAAATTCAGACAGTTGTCCGTCCAACCAGGTCTCCGCGGCAGTAATGACCTCAACGTCGGAAGCAAAATGGCGACATTTCAATCGTTTTTTCAGTCCAGGGAACAGGTGGTAGTCCGACGAGGCCAGATCCGGATAATAGGGTGGGTGATAAAGACATCGGAAGCCCAGGTAGGCCAGTTTCTTCTGGGTTGCAAGTGCCAGGTGAGCCGGGGCATTGTCGTGCAAGAACAAGACCCTCTTGGTGAACTTCCAGTGGCGTTTTTCCTTCAAAATGTCCTTCAATTGCACCAGCAGAGATGAGTAATACTCCGCTTTTATAGTTTGGCCCTTTGGAAGATAATCAATGAGGAGTATGCCGTCTTGATCCCAAAAAATCGACGCGAGAAATTTTCCAGCGGATTTTTGCACTCGGGATTTTTTGGGGCGGGGTGAGCCGCTATGCCACCACTCCAATGATTGTTGCTTTGTCTCCAGATCATAGTGCTATAACCAGGTTTCGTCCATGGTAACCAATCGCGACAGGAAATAATTTGGATCGCGCCGAAAAAAAAATCAAATTTGCTCAGACGACTGGCACCGTTAACGTTTTTGATCCGCGTTCAGGCATTTCTGGGCCCACTTCGCGGAGAGCTTCCGCGTGTCTGAATCTTCATGAATGATGGACCCAACCCCCTCACGTGAGATGCCCAGTTGCTCAGCTATTGATTTAGCCGAAATCCTGCGGTCTTCCAAGATTATCTCGTGAATTTGATCAATAATTTCCGGGGTGGTCGCTGTTTTGGGTCGTTCAGGACGAGGCGCATCACAGTTGGAAAAATCGCCACGTTTAAACTGGACCACCCAGTTTTTGACGGTGGCATACGATGGTGCATGTTCCCCTAACGTTTCTATCAGAATAGCGTGAATTCCCTTCAGCTCCTTCCCTTGCAGGAAGAAAAAAAAAACTTGTTGACAGCTCGCGTCTCCATGTTGAAATCGCGCGCATCGCCTGACGTGCTTCCTTTCGGCCTCTGTAACAAGAAAAGACTTGCAATTCGGCACATGAACAGACCCCTCTTGCCAACGACACTATCGATTCCGTCTACAACATGGGGAAGTAGTTCGGGCTAAGGACTTATCAGCACCCCTCGTACAGTTTTCGAAGAAAATGGTTATTGATCTTAGTTGTCGATTGTATGATCGTGAAAGGTGACAGACAGAGATGATCGAGACCTTGTTTTGGACGGTGTGCTGGGTTTCTTATGAAGGAACGAACTTTGAGACCTACGGCAATACTCTCGTGATTTCACTGTGCAGATGGGAATATGGTCTGTGAAGTAGAGATGAGAACTGCGGGTGTGAATTGGAAGTGCAAACAAGAAATTGCTGCTCTTTAGATCTGATTGAAATTCACTCAGCGCAGCGCTGAGGGGTAGCTAGAAGGGCCGACTTCCCGAAACTTACGGCGTGCCTTTTATTCTTTGGGATTATTGTGTCCCAAAATGTGACCAGATGTGGAGGTTTCTGAGGACATTGTTTCATCATCTCTTCTGACGTTTATACTAGACATTTTTGTTCATAGTACAAATTTTGCCGAACATCAACGTTCTTAATGTTAGTTCTGTTTCTTTCTTCATGTCAAAGGACGAAGAAAGGAATTCTACTCCACAGTGTCACTTGGCGTAGCAACTCTCAAGCACTGGACCTTGTCCAGAATAGTCCTCAGATTAATCTTACTTTCACTTTAACATTCAGCGGTTTGTAAAAGTGAGTCGTGATTTTTTTGTTACTGCTAGAAATATCTCGGTTATCTCCCACTTAAACTACAACATGCACTACTAGGTACGAGTAGGAACAATAATGGAAAACAGTTTCTGAGGTTGCATTGGCGGTTCACTTTTTTCTGTGGTGAAACTTCTGACTCCAAGCAATAGACCCACGAAACCATTATGATCTATAGTTTGTCTGTTCCTTTCAGCATTGGTAGACGTTCACGCGCAAAAATAATCAACACATATGTGTTTAAAATGCAGTTAAAAGGAACCGTTTCCGCTCTACCATTCGTGTTCTTTTACCATATAGACCTATTTAACGCCAAGTACGAGGATTGTCTTCCATTGCTCATAAGCACTCCGCTATGTTCAAGAAACTGTTCACAAAACCCGCCATTGAATCCCTTGCTGATCCAGTTCACTTCCTACCCTGTCAATTTGTTTCTCTAGATCAATTTTACTATCATCCTCTAATCTATGCTTCTGTTTCTCAAGTAGCGTCTTCCTTCCCCGATCCCACCCCCCCCCCCCCCCCCCCACCACTACACACAAACCATCCCCTCCCCCCCCCCACCCCCCCCCCCCCCCCCACCAACTAAAATTGACTAAAATTTTGCCCATCTTTCCCCACCCTCATCCTATTTGAACTGTGAGTTAGTCTCCCTGAAACATTTAGTGAAATGTACAAGTTATGGAGTTTTACATTGTGTAATATTGTCCAGCCTAATTCCTCTTATTTAGGTCCCAATAGTCTTCGTAGCATTTGAAAGTTTTTCTTCGGTTTGAAGTGACCGTTTTTCTGCAACAGCTCACCCTACCTGCCCACAGACGTCCCTTAGCATCAGCTTTCCCATCGTTCCATCGGTTTCCGGCTTTGTCTTGATTAGACTCCACTGTAGCAGTCACTGTAAAATTGTTACTGTTCCGTGAACAGTCAAACGTTGCGTTTTCTTGGTTCCAGTTGAGCAGTATTACGTCGTGACCACGAGTTGTCAGTAACTGCTGAGTTTTTGTTCCTTTAACTGGTATTACAAGACTTACTCCACCTCCAGCTAAAACAAGAAGATATTAAAAAATAGAATGGCCCCATCTGCACATGTAACTTGAGTATAGTCCTACCACTTGCAACTGCTCGGTGCAGTGTGGGAAAGTTATAGAAAGGGGCATAACTACTAAAGTACAATATTATATTTCAATAGATATTGTTGTTATACATTATCCTTGGAAAAGGGGGAAAAAAAAGATCTTCACTAAATACTTTGCAGTCAAGCAGTACAATGAATAGTCTCTTATTTTCACTCTTCATACCTAAATTTCCTCAGATACTGACATTGCTTTATTTGAAGTCATTGATGTCTAAATACTTATTTATATTTTTGTCGTTGTCCCTTAGAACGAATACACTCATTCTCCTATGTGACGCCATTTGCGCACGGTACGGAATTCATCAGCTCAATCAAAGCAGACGTAACGTTTCCGGTTATTTAACTATGAACAGACAGCAGAGGACTCAACATCAAAGTTGAGCTGTTTGTATTCCTGCATCCTATTCCGGAGGTACAAGTTCAAATCACAGTCTCCAAACAGCCTATCCTGAATGAGGCTTTTCCCAGTTCTATTCAGCGCCTTCAAATAAATGTCGGGAGAGTTCCGCATTGCACGCCTCGACCCGGCCTCTTGCTCTAGTTGCACAGTCTTGTCACATTCTTTCAGAAAGCTTCCAGATATCTACTGAGTTTCATAGTTACTGTGACAAATACATTACCGTAAATGTAAGGTGTCTTACTAAGGGGGGAGAATAAAATGCCTATATATCAATATTCTGACAGATGGCACTGTGATAAATTTAAAAGATGAAATGACCCTGCAATTTCGGGATTGAAAAGAACTGTGCCCTTAACAAAGAGTAGAATTTCAGTTGAATAATAGCCTCAGGATTTCCAAAACATGAAGAAAAATTTATATAGTTAGATAGATGAAGTAGAGGCAACCATGAGGGGCTAAAATAATTTTGACTAGGCAAGTCCACGATTATCGTCTGATATGTGGCGCTGTCTAGCTAGTTCGGAAGATCGCGCTACCTCCATATTCAGGGTGCGAAGACATCATCTCCCTCCGAACTTCTGACACGTATCCACGAAACTTCACGACGCCACGTCACCAGAAGACCGTACGCTTAATGTACACCACCGTGAAATTCCGAAATCTCAAGAGAATTCGGTTTTCATATTCCTGTCCCTTATTCCGAACATTTTGGTTAACAACTGAAACAGAGGTCCCTTACGTGATAATTGTAATCCTAAGTACCTCTTACGTTTTGCGGAGTGTGCACATTTCGCCACTGAAATAAATCGAAACATAAGCCTGCATAGAACTAATGAGTATTCGAAGTCGTTATGTACAACGAACAGGTATACACTGAACCCCGGACATAAATAGGATGTCGCCACAAATTAGTAGGTCGTATCCATTTGTATCGTTTTGTTCTTCAGCACAATAAGATGTAATTGCTTTATCTCCAGTGTATGATTTAATCATAATTTTCTAAACGGAGAACTCAGCTACTGTCAAAAGTTTGAAATGCTGCTACGTTTTTTGTTGCAAGTGGGAGGCCACAAAAATTTATGGGCCTGTGGGAATATCTCGCAAATCAGTCACTTTTCATGACGTTATAAAAGAGGCAGACAACAAGCTGTAATTTTTTGGGGTGAGGGGGATAGCTTGATTTGGATTTATTTTTTGGAAAACCGACTATCCTGACCCAGTTCTTTCATGGTATTCCTCAGCACCTTTCCATTTCACTGAACGTGCCAACCAGTCACATAATGTGACATTCAATAGCCATCGCATTTGGTAAAATATGATAAAGTAACCTACAGTCCATCTGGGTTTGGTTTGGTTTATTTGTTCATCCATTCAGTCACACATGTAACATTGGACACTTCAGTTACAGATTACAATTTATATACACGCATTACAACACAACTTATAATATATGGAAATCCACCCAATATAATAAATAACAATACAAAATTTAAAGACCAACTGGTAGTGGAATCTGTCACTACATCTAGAAATATGTGTATTTATACAAATGTGCCTAAGAGTTAAACATTCAAATTAAAAGTAATACTATAGAATGATATTGAGTTATGTTACATGTAAGATTATTTAGACGTTTACTTTTAAAGTGATTGTATTGGAATGCAGCACATCACTGTACGTATTACTATAATTGCAGTGAAAACCATTCTCATATTATTTACAATAAACTTACTGGAATTTAGCTTGTGTTTGTGTGCAGACTCACCGAGCTGTGCATGTGTTACTTTTTTGGTGGCTGGATCATACTTATTGACGAGTTCCTGAGTGGTGTCCACAAAGAACAGAACACCAGTCTCTGGGTCCCAGTGCGGGCCTTCACCATGCTCTACGGGCCCAGTTACTGGCGTCACGATGGCATTAGCACTTGCATAGAAACTGCAAAACAATACAGGGAACAAAGATCGGAGAAGTTAGAAGGTTCACATTACATTTTAAAATAGAAACTAAATAGACGGATTAGACAATTACTTGAATCGAATAAGTAAGCATGGAGCAAAGTCCGTCTTGAAAAGCTACCAGTAACGTAGCTGGTCAGTCTAGTGTCTGCTTCATTAGATACATATGACTGCGTCCACAATACGTTGCCAATGGACTCCATCCTGAGGCCAGAAGAATTCAGTCTGCACCCTCACACTCTATAACTTTATGACACGTTTCAATAACACACTCCTTCCACCGTGTGGCACATTCCCTTCAAGTTCTCCGAACAAAATTGTGTACATATTTCTTGTGCCTCCCATGCGTGCCATATGCCTCCGTATCCCGCTCCTCCTTATTATCCTAACAATATTTGGAGAATGATATTACCTAATTGGTCAAATTCTTAATTATGTAGGCCTAATTTTCATTTTTGTCAAAATATTCTCATATCCTCTCCAAACATCGTCTATATAGGTTATTCACTCAGGTTAGATACCAAGTTTAATATCCATACAAAGCAACAATTTTTTTAAATGGATCTCTAGTCTTTACATTCTTACATAGTGACTGGAAGACAAGATTCTGAACCGAAATGTACCAGTCCTTCACCAAATTTGATCGTTCTCAGTTTCTCCATGAATTCCATCTTCACTTGTCGCTGTCCTTCCAAAGTGTTTAGGCTTTGCCACATTTCGAAGGATTTATTAGACATCTTTAAACAAATCCTACGAAATGCAGCAAAACTCGTCTCCCGGCAGGTTAGAAAGAACTTTCTCTTCTCCAAAACGTCCAAACCGGCTGTGAGTCCCGCCAAACTTCCTATTTCAAGGGTTAGTATCGGTTTTCTCTCAAGATAGAGCGGCCGGTGTGTGAAGCTGGTAACTCATCTCCATCTAGTGTTCAGGTTAAGAATTAAATGGAACTGTACCTCTACTTCCCATGTACAACTTCACGAGGTGCACAGCAATTTTATTTGTATTAGCTGTCCTTGTAATTATTTCTCCATACAGTATGGCCAATCTTTATTTTTTAGACTAGTCTTCTTTCTGGAACCTAACAGAGGTGTCTTCATTTATTCTATTTCTGTCATCACCTACTAAATAAAGAATACCAGCGTTGCCAGCAGCTGGTGTGTTCCAATCAGAATCCATCCCGATTTATGGATATTCTTAATGGCCTACTCTAAAGTGAGGTTGAAAAGCAATGGCGATAAAGCGCCTCCTTTATTCAGACCATGGTGACTAAACACTAATATCACACAATTGTTGTATTGGCAGTAGTAAGTGTCATATAAAAGTCTGTGTGGTTTCTGTCTAGGATCGTGTGAAGAAAATTACTAACTTGGTGACTTAGGGGATATTTTGGATTACGTTTGCAGAATATTAGTGAAAGGAAATAAGGTTGTCCTTTGAGTGAGGTCTGTGTAGTTTCCTATGTGATCACCAGCGTTTCGGCGAAATTTTCTCCCTTCCTGTCCAGAGTATAAGTCACATTTACGGCAGATTTATACCATGGATATCGAGGCACCACCTTCATCCGAAAGTGCGTTGATAACCTACTAAACAACGCGGCGTCAAAAACCGAAGGACCGCAGTCTCAATTTTTACTTCTGCAGAAACCTCAAGTGTCTGCTTTTGCTTAGATCAAGTTACTCATAAAATCTGAGACTACTATTTTTTTTTATAAATGTTTAAGGCAAAGTAAAGTAGTTTATATGTTAGAACCCGAAGCATCCTCGAATTTCATTAAATATTTTTAATTGTAATGGGAAGCCTCAAGAGACCGAACTGCAAAGCTTTCAGGCTAATCTTACAGACAGTTAGGAAGCACACAACGAATAACTTTATTTCCTTAACACATTTTACGTAATATTTAACTTGGGTTTTGCTGGAAAAGGTGTTCCATTTTTATTTACGGCAGCAGTAGCAATAACAATATCAACAGAAATACTTACGAAGAGCTACAAAATGTTTTTAGCATATTATAAAACTCATAAGCAGCTTAAGATAAGTACAACGAAAGTAATAATAATAATAACACTAATAAAGAATATTATTAGTAGTATCTTCATCATTATATATCAGACCACATTACAGGGTCAAACATTGTCCCTCAGGCTCATCACGAAATAACTTCAATATTTCTGGCGCGTTCGCTCATTTATTGTGACTGGCTTTTAAATTCGTGATTAATCTTGAGAAAGCACTGCCCATGCGATTAAATGAAATGTACCGTTTTACACTACACAGACTATTTACGTATCTAAGTAACAGATACCAAATCGATTATAATCGATATCTGGCAAGAGGCGATATAACAGTTACGCTCGATTGATAGGTTTAGATTGTCAAATTTTTATACGGCCTCATCGCTTACCTCACAGACCAAAGTGGTCTGTTTCAATTATGAAGACCAATCACGGTGAGGCATCTTCATAGGACGCAAGTTTTTGTGTAAAGTGTCTCTTTTTTTTTTTGCCGGATTTTAACGAAAATTTGAATACGTCGACAAATTGGGGTAAAAACCACAAGTATGAAATTCCACAAAACTTCTTCCGATAGAAGGCGTACCGTTCGTTGCGAACAGCCGAAAGGACAGGCATAACGAGTTTAATATCGCTTTTTGCATCTGATTTGCAATGGCAGGTAATTAAGCATTACCTCAGTGTCTTATTCAAAATGAGTACTGATCTGTTTTCTTTTTCTTTTTTTTTAACGTTGTAGTTATTGTTATTGTATTACTTACTATTGCCACTTCATTAACCGTTGATGCGAATTTTGTTTTTATGCAACTTTATTTCCAGCATCTTCAGTAATTATTAACGTTTCTGTCACAGTACTGTCTATAGTGTATATTGTGTAATTTAGATTGCTCTGTCCTACAGAATTCCGTACATTGATCATCTCTTTGGTGTCATAAATTACGTTTCTTACGGCAGAATTCGAATAGATGCACAGAACATAAAGTAATATTTGGCTTCATAATAGGCAAGTCGTTTTTCCACGATTGCCATTCATCTATGCTTCAGAAATAGTTGCACGTAGAATGCATGTATAAAGTTCACAGCTATGTGAAGGTTGATTCCGCATGCCATGGGAAGTGTGAGGGTCAGTCACGATTTCTAAACAAGGTACTGGTGTAAAAAAGTTTAACATTTTCAAGCCCCAGTTTCATATGACTGACTCACACTAGAAAAGACCAGTCTATTAATGCTGCATATGGAAACAACCCTTGTTTTTTCGTTGTACCTTACCAAACATTTAGCTGTATTTTGCTAGCAGAAAGCACACTTTTATAATCTTAAAACAGTTGCACGTGGAAGTTAAAGAATGTTAAACAGTAAAAATAATTTGATTACAATGGCATCGTGTGTCGCCAAATTAACACTTGCTACCTCCTTTAAGACACATACTTTGAGCTGCTACGAACCACATACACATCGCACACTAAGCTTGTTCAGATGATAAACTTCTGAGTCATTCTTGATAAACTAAATACATTTTTTTGTTTGCAGGTTACGGCTTTACGCCTTGTAGTTTCATAGATGGATACCAAATTACATAATGGAACATCAAGAAAGCTGCACTTTTAGCAGTCGTTGCTGTGAGAACCTCAAATTTTACAAAACATATTATTCAGTTTTTATGATTTTATTTCACATATCACTTGTCCAAATCATACCCTGCTTTTTAAATGGATGGATAAAACCAAACAGAACAGACGAAAGACTTTGTTGTTGCCAGGATCTTAACATTGTCCATTATTTTTCAAGAGGTCCCATATTCTTCTCATCTCTACCCAGAAACCAGTTACCATGACTGTTCAATATACCAACCAAAAAATGCATTCAATAAAATACAATAAAGTACAAGTCATCAAATATAATCCATGGTAAGAGTCAACTCCTACATATTTTAGGGAGTCTATTAAAACATGGGACACAAGTCGCACACACCAAAGCAAGTACCGATCGCCCTCTCACAGTCATCATCAAAATTTTTTAAAATGACATTTTGGGCGATCGGTACCTGGCTTGGCGTGTGCGACTTCTCCCTGAAGATAGCATTCCGAAGACGAAACACGTAGGAGTCGATACTTACCGTGAATTTTACTTTATGTTCAACCTATCTAACAACTTCTCATGCACTAAAAAATAAACACAATTGATACGCAGTTTAATGGTTTGTAGTTTATTGAGTGCATTTGTTGATTACTATATTGACTATAAAAAATGCACGGCATGGGTAACATAAAACGATCATGATTGTGTTTTTTGCTCTTTTGTACAGTCCCGACACGTGATGTTGCTTTACAGGAATGCACAAAATTTCTTATGAAAACCTCTGTAATGTATCATTAACCGATTGAGCGACGTTTCGTAGTCATTGCCATTGAAAACATTAAATTAAATTTAAAATTAAATCTACACATAAATAATTTGAGAAACAATCGAACGAAGTTACGCAGTTGACGCCATGCGTGTATCACCTCTTTTTGTATGTTGCATGATGACCTTGCAAAACTAACATTTAAATTCCAAGATAGTGGAGCATGCAAGAAAGGTTTAGATATTTCTACGTCACGCACTGTCAGTCAACACTATGTTTCATTTTTTTAAAATTGCAGCGTTGTTGTGCGCGCAAGAGTGACATCATGTACATTCTGCGTGTTTTGATACAGGCGTGTGAAAAATATATTGGGTATGCGATCAATCCCATAATCTGAACCATAAAATGGAGCTTATCCAAAATAAATACAATTTGCTTGCATAAGAATTATTGGACTTTAGTGTCTTATAGTAACTCTAATAACACCCCAGAATTTACTGTGCAGCAGAAGATTATTCGTTACCCCCCAGAAGTTGCTGTGCAGCAGCAGATTATTCCTTACTCCCCAGAACTTGCTGTGCAGCGACAGATTATTCGTTACCCCCAGAAGTTGCTGTGCAGCAGCAGATTATTCGTTACTCCCCAGAACTTGCTGTGCAGCGACAGATTATTCAATACTCCCCAGAACTTACTGTGCAGCGACAGATTATTCGTTACCCCCCAGAAGTTATTGTGCGGCAACAGATTAATCGTTATGGTAATGCTGATACTACTTGTCTAATGTCTGTACATATGTACACTTTCAGGACTCGACCTTCTTTCATTCATGCAGAAAATTTTACTTTGTGTGCCACTTGTTACACAGCTGTTCATCCCTTATTGTTAGTTATGGTAAACCATTCGTTGCCAACGTGAGCAGTAGTTTGTTGGTGCGTTCTTTTGTGTCCTTTTAATTTTTGTAACTTTTATTCTATGTTGTTGCGTGGGCGTGTGTGTGTGTGTGTGTTAGTGTCTGTGTTTTTGTTTGTGTGTGCTGAATGCTTTTGTATCACAGGTAGTCTGGTTGTGACGAACCTACTGCCTTCATATTCCATTTCTTGAAATAATAATATTACCAAGAGAACGAAGGTTTTGCGTTGTATGAAATAAATACAGCTACATTGCCGTGCGATTATATATACAGAAACAAAAATAAGCGGATTCATTTCAATTTTCTTCATTTGCATTTACGTCATTTTACATTTATCAGTTACGAAATGTAAATTCGAGTGAGTACAATCATATCAGCTTCAACACAGCTATCTTCATCAGACAAAGAATCTGTTTAATAAAGCAGCATGTTATGACCTTAAATTGGGTTATTTTCAAGCTCTTAAACTTTAAAATTACGCTGAGGAAGACAATTTTTAATTACATAAAAAGTCGTTGCTTTTTAAGCAGCAGAACAAAAAAATATAATTTAAAATGAATTAATATAGAACAGGAAAAAACAAGTTGTCAACCTTGAGTTCAAAGTTGACCGACTTAGAGTGACGCAGTGGTATTAGGAAAACGTAATAATACCACAGATAGGAACGAAATGATAATACGTCATCCCAGTTGCAAATTCTACTTTCTACTTACTAGGAGAGTGAATTATTTACAGAATATAAGGCATTATCAACACTAAATTAAAACATAAAAATATAAATGATGAGTTCTTAAGGAAATATTTGAACTGGTATCGATGTTTTATTAACCTTTGATACAAAAATGGAGGGTAGTTTGTAAATAATTGATGTAATGCCTCGGACTGATATGTAGGAGTGTGTGTTCGAGGCTCGAGCACACACTCCTATCCACCAGACTGCTCACACGGATACATGTCAAACATAACATACTGCATTTGCAACTGTCTCCCTGAGGCTGAACTAAAGAGGTTCGAAACATGTACGAGACAACAGAAATTAAAAAATTAAATATTATTTTAGAAATTTGAGCATTTCGTAGGTTTGTGTTGTGTAATTATACCACAATGCACGGTGCAGAAACATAAAAAAAAAATAGACCTATATTTTCAAAACTGCGTAAAATCGCTGAATATAAATTTCACGGATATCGTACTTGTTCCAAAAAATTAGAAAGAACCGTCGGTTCCGAATTTCTTAAAGCCGTCAATTTATACAGAATTTATTGGAATCTTTGTTGATGAACTTATACTTGAGTCAGAGGCTCAGAAAAGTTCACACGGTTGTGGAAGTAGATGTTTCACTCTCGTATTCATATCAACCGGCCACTAAACTCTATCCCGTTCCACTTGAATTCAGTCCGCAAACTATTTCTTTAAGATTCGTATTATGCGCGTTTAGAAAATTACGAAAAGTGACTATTAGCTTCATCATGTCTGTCTGTCTGTCTCTCCGTCCGTTAGCGTAAATAACCCTTCTCCCACTCGAAGGATTTTCATGAAATTTCATGTTTGAGTACCTTTCGAACGTTTGTCGAGAAAATTCCAGTTTAATTGAAATCTGGTAGACTAACGAGTACTCTACATGAATATGTAAGTACGTTTACGATATCTTACTGAATATTTTTAGAAAGTGAAATATGTCAGAGAATAGTTGTAGAGGATATCAAAACTTATTTTGTGTTCAATGACTTTTTTCCAAAAAAAAATTGTGCCATTTCTGAGACAATGTGAAAAAATATGGCACTACCAGAGAGGCCACAGATGACAATATACGGCGAATCCGCTTTGCATTCTGAATACCTAAGGCTACAGACACACACTCAGAATGTGTAATACATACCGCTTTTCCGCAGCAACAATGGTTATGCGCACGCGCCTCAGGGTTACGTTACACGTACACTGCCTGTCTTGTAATATTTGCCTTGCATCTACAACTGTATTTCTCAAATGGTCTGTTTTCTTCGCATTTGCGGACTGAAAATTGCTACGTATTTCTTATCGTTCTAACATGGCCCTGCTGCCTGCCCTGTCCATATCGTGTTCCTCTGTTTGGTCACACACGTAACGTTTGGTGAAAAGTACGAATTTTGAAGCTCCTCATTATGCAATTTTCACTACCCTTTAATTATACCTTGTTAGTTCCAAATGTTCTCCTGAAGGTACAGAGAGAGACAATGTTCCTCTCTCGTGAAGGCATATCCATAGCCAGTATTCCTACATACCCGCCACAGACCAGAAACACGAGAAATCCTACAGCGAGCCGGAAAGCTGAAATGGTGCCCTCCATGGTTGGACAGCTCAGTCACTCCTCCACACACAAACTAAGTAAGACGATATTTGCTGTGGCATTTATACGACCTGAACGTGCCGAATGTTCATTGTTTATTCAAGTGTGACCGCGAGAAAGAACAAAGAACTGCACAGTCGTGAATGTCCCACATATAGACCACGTCAAAGGAGGCTAGGATCCCCATAATGTTTAATACGTTGGCCCAAAGACGCAAAAGTCATATCCTCTTCACACAACACACAAAAAATCGCTCACCATAGTAGATCTATGTGTGAAATAATTTTATGCAGAACAGACGTGTGACATTTCAGTAGACTACCTTTAATGCTTGCATTCCCAATGTATTAGGAAGTAGTCAGTTTTAAGGAGTGATGGTTGTAAGAACAATGCACGCAAGGAGAGGACTTACAAATTTTCGTCATTTTATTTCTTTCGCCTCTTACCTGCCACCATCCTTCTCCATCTCTTCTTCTTCCTATTCCTCATCCTCCTGCTGCTCATTCTCCTCCTCCCCTCCCCCCCTCCTCTTGTTCTTGATGACGGAAGTCTGAGATGTAACACCATGTAACTTCGTAGAGAGGTACCGCCGTTTGAGGGGAATCTGTTGCCCCCGTCCTCAGGTTACCTCCGAAACATTGGTACCTATCTACGAAACAATACGATCTGATATCCCGTAAGACCGTAATACTGATCCGTCCATGAGAACCTTGGATCCTTCCCACACGTTATCTTTATACAGGAGTGTCTCGTTTTGCGAGGGTTCGTTTTACGACAGTTCAGTTTTACGACCCTTGTCGAGTCGGACCGAACACTCCCGACTTGTGGTGCATCACTGTCGCAACTCAAGCGTCCTTTCTGTATTTAGTGCGCTTCTAGCTCTTTTTCGATGTGCGTGTGTGTTTTCTTTTCTATTTTAATGCAGTTTTTTTTAAGTTGATTGTGATTTTTCCACCCATGACGTCCATCAAAGAGACAGAAAAAAAGAAAAAGTAAGAACAGTTGACGTTATATTCTTTCTTGATGTCTTCTAAACCACGGCCTGGGCCTTCTTCAACAAAATAAAAAGTGATTTAATTGATATTTTTTTCAATTATCTGTGTTATTTTCTATGTTCCTAATTCATTAACGTTTATCCTGCTAACGTGAAGTATATGGTGAGCTCCTAAAAATGCCAGCAGATGGCAGATGGGATTTAACTTGGTGTTTAAAGGGTTAAATTAAAATTGTATGTCACAATGTAAAGAAATATTGTAAATTATACAATTATTCAAATAACTTGTTTGGCCCATGAACCTACCTCAATTTAAACCATTTAAATAGTACTCATTTTACAATGATTCGATTTACCACCAAATGTTCGAGAATGTAACCTTGTCGTAAAACGAGACCATAATGTATTTTCTTGGTTCATACTGCTGTGTATATTTGATACAAATGAATAAATCTAAAATATGGTCTTCACAGCTGTTACATTAATAAGTACATACATAGTTCATGTCCTCCATTTCCAAGTTCGTCTCCATTAACTGTTGCATCTCTTCCATCTACTTTTCCATTTTCATCTTACTTTTCTTCCATATCTACTGGTTTCCTTCTCTCCTCTTCCTCCTCATTTTCTATTCTCTTCTTCATTATTCTGTATTTAAAAATACACACTCCTTTTACTCTGTAGATGAATTTTTTTATGCGTAAAGATGATCTGTAATACTGTTTTTAAAATGTCTATAGTACTTTACACCGTAAAGAGTGTGAACATGTATATTTGTGATTTAAGACTTGTTCCACATCCTACTGTCTTTGTGACACATTTGCGGATCCATGAAATGTATGTATATATGCACATATATGTGTATGTACGTATGTATGCATGCATGTATTTGTGTATGCATACGAAGGTGTATCCAAAAGTCCCAGGACAATGCTCATAACACGCAAGTCGCTTGTAGTTCACGAGTTTCCCGCTAGGGTGTTTTGCGATGGTGTCTTGTGAGTGTGCCGAGTGGTGTGGTTGGATGTGGAAGCATTTGATTGTTGCACGTGTCTTTAAGTGTGTGTTGCATCAGCCGTCTGCGATTTTCTGATATCGGCGGTACGGCGGAAGTTGACGAACAAAGGGTGTGCATCAAGTTGTGTGTGAGATTGGGTAAAATTGGAAGTGAAACTTTTGAAATGTTGAAACAGACTTTTGGTGATTCGTGCATGAGCCGTAGCCGAACGTTTGAGTGGTTTGGACGTTTCAAGAATGGAAGAACTTCGACTGCTAATGATGGGCCAAGCACGGCAACAACCGCCTCAAAAGTGGAACAGGTACGGGCGGCTATCAACCAGGATCGTCGTCGTACCATACATGATCTCTGTGCAGAGGTTGGAATTGGTTATGGATATTGTCAGCGAATTCTCACAGAACAGCTGAACATGCATCGGATTGCAGCGAAGTTTGTGCCGAGAGTGTTGACCCAGGATCAGAAAGACAGTCGAGTAGCGATCTGTCAGGAACTGAAGGAAAC
>Ga0131853_10005577_pt1 | contig 22718 bp, 13 predicted proteins | sample TergutLab28metaG_FD_92764 | JGI IMG/M metagenome (GOLD analysis project Ga0131853, IMG submission 92764) | Labiotermes labralis P1 segment gut microbial communities from Petit-Saut dam, French Guiana - Lab288 P1 (version 2) (version 2) | ecosystem: Host-associated > Arthropoda: Insects >...
ATTAACATCATCAGCATAAACCAGAAGCTGATGTGTACAATTTAGTTTCAAGCCATCCTGGTTTACCTGAACCCTCCTAATGGCATACTCTAAAGCAAAGTTAAAAAGCATTGGTGATAGAGCGTCTCCTTGTTTCAAACCATTCCTTATAGGGAACCTGTCAGACACATTCTTGCCTATCCGGACTCTGCCATATGTTTCAGTCAGACTCATCTTTATTAACCTTACAAGTTTCCTAGGGATACCAAACTCAATGAGAATCTTATATAAGACCTCCCTCCTAACTGAATCGTAAGCCTTCTTGAAGTCTATAAAGAGGTGATGAACTTCTTCATTGTATTCCCATTTTTTCTCAAGTATTTGGCGAATGCAGAATATATGATCAATAGTTGACCTGTTATATCGAAAGCCACATTGATGATCCCCGATAATTTCCTTTGCATATGGAATTAACCTTGAAAGCAGGATGTTGGATGAAATTTTGTAAGTGGTTGGCAAAAGTGATATGCCCCTATAATTATTACAATCTGTTTTATCCCCCTTCTTATGAATAGGTACTATGATCGACTCCTTCCACTCATCAGGCAGTTTCTTCTCCCTGTTTCTGTGGCAGGTAAAAATGTAAAGTTGTTCACGTACATGCCATGAAGGCACCCACAGAGAGTGAAGGTATACCTTCCATCATTTATAACCTTAGCATTAGATGGAGGCGAGTGGTCTGCCTCATGCCATGGCCTATTTACACCTGAAAAAAGAGTTCCAGGTATATGAGTGGGCCCCAGATTGTCTGGATGTACTAGAAAAGAGAAAAATCTCTTCTCCTGCAACAATTCAAACCCTGGATTGTCTAGCTCACAGCCAAGTCATTATACCAACTACACTATCCCAGCTACTTCTGCACTGCGTCACAACTGTATCAGATTACAAATGGAAGTATGCAGTGTTTGGTCAGTTTTTACACCTTACAAGTCATACCTGTAAATCAATGCACAAGGAAGATTAAGAAGTCAGTTTACACACTTTATTAGTCCAGATGATCTACAATGTGTTCTGTGAAGAGAGAATTACACTAATACTGAACAAATGATACCTCAGGAGGATGATATGGACGACTATTACACAAAGACAAAACACAGTCTTGCCAATCACAACAAGGTGTTGATCAGACATAACATTAACTCATTTATAAATAAAATTGAACTGGATATTTAATACAAAGCTCTCGGATTTAATCAGATTTTTAGTTTTCTTAATACCCATTTTAACTGCAACATCAACCATCTAGCAAAACAGCACAGGCAATGAAGAAATGGTTCTCACAAAGGGTAAAACTATCTCTGAGAATGTGAAGTTGCATTTTCACCTTCATATAATTTAAAACCAATGCTAGCAATATATCACACAATTGAAATTAATCAGTTACACAAGACATGAAATAAGGTTTCAGATGCAGAGTTTCCTGCACTCCAACTGAACACTTTTATGTAACAGATACAGCCAGCTGTCCTAGAAAAATCAGATTCCTTTCCACAACTTTTTGTTTCAAAAGATTCTGAAATTTACAATGAATATATGGTAAACATTCCATTTGCCACTAGTCAATGGATGTTTAATTGTGCTGTCAGTGGCTCAGACTAGCAACAGTCCTAGCAAATTGGCATAGCAGTTTATTCTTGTAACTTGTACTCAGAAGTAAAACAGCACATCATAGAAGGGATGTGGGGGAGTGGAGATGTGGCTCCACACATTCCTAACCTCTGCACTGTATTGGTCAGCTTCACACTCTGACCATCATACACCTGAGGAAACAGTCCCTGGTAACCCACTGAATTTGAGGTTGGATAGGCCCCAGAGCTGGTATGGGTAGTCTGGAGAACAGAAAAATGCCTTCTCTCCTTGGGGTATTAAATGACAATTCTTTGGTCATCCAGCCTGCAGCCTAGTCACTATACTCATTATGTCATCCTAGCTTGGCAAGTTCCTAGTTCAGATATCCGCTGGGTCACTAGCTCTCCAGGAAGTAATGTCACGGTTGTCCTTAGTCCCTAAGGTCAAACACTAGGATAACACATTGTTTCAGCCACAACTGCTTCCTTCCACATCCCTCCCCATTCATCATTCACCAATCATTTTTACCACTGATGCTGTAAAGTGCAAGACACTGAGAGCACTGAATAAATAAAATGCAAAATCTACATAACCTCAAACAACTAAGTGTCCAGAAAACAATAAATCCACTCACCCACACTTTCAGCCATAATTAGGCTACAATGTTGTTTCCAGTATGTGGCCTGTAATTTCTCATTATAGTTAAGCTCTTGTTAACATAATAGCTTTTTGTTCTACAAACACAGGGAATTTCTCCACTACCTACATAATCATTCTCCTCTCCACAAATCTCTGCTCAATGGAGTTAGTAAACCCGTTGAACTGTAAAAAAAAAAAAAAAAAGTCTCAAGAATCCCACTATTTGAAAAACAAGGTGGGTAAGATTCAAAATTGGTAGTGAATGTGTTACTCTGTTTTCTGTCTTTTAGTCTGCACTCATGTAAATAACAGATTTAAAAGACATACAGTTGAATGTTACTAATTCTTGCTAATCACTTTAATTCTACAATCATGTGTCCACCAATTCTTTTGGTATCTGATGTAAATTCTAGCTTGCTGGCATCTATTCCAAATATGCAACCAACTTGTTTCTTTTGTTGCACTGTATCTATCTGTGAAGCATCTCCATATGGGTTCTCAAGCAACACTGTTCCTTTCTTGCCATTAAACTCCACATTGATAAACTTGCAGAAAGGGCTAGTGTTGTTATAACTCAAGGACTGTTTCAAATTCTCAAGCTGCCTCTCCTCTTTACGATACACATAAAGAACTTGTTTGTGTAACTGATTCAGGTCTTGTATCATAGACTGTTCCAGTCCATTATTGGAAATGGAGAAATTAAAATCTTGACCATACAAACCAAAGAGTACTTCGATTTCTTCTCTTAGCTGTTCAAATGAGATCAGGTTTTCCTGAGACGGATTTTCTAGCAAAATCATGCCACGCATATTCATTCCAAACTTTGGCCATAAACCACATAGCTGAACATTGACATATCTACAGAAAGGCTCAGTGATGGAAGGCTGATGTGTTGCTGCTTCTTTTGTATCTGTACCTGAGCACCAGCCTTGACAAAAGCCACGGGATATTGCCAAGTTCAATAAAGAACCCTTAACTTGCTGAGGTTCCTCAATTACCATGGACAAATTATTCTGGACTCGTAGTTCTGTCAGTGGTCGCAGTGGAGCTTTTAATGCACCTTCTATGAAGTCAGCATGAGACACAGTAACACGCTGCAGATGACTATTTTCAGGAGTCACACTAAAATAGACAGTCACTGGGTCTGATGGAACCAGGTGTGCTTTCTTCCGTAGTTTTTGAATGCGATTTATCACTTCACGGGCTATGCCCTCATCTTGCATTGCCTCATCAGCTGTTGTTGCCAAGAGTACCAACAAGTCCTTGTCACCATGTGCTTCATATTTCTGTGACAATTCACTGGCAGTATCTCCACTGAAGCTAAACATAATACGGATATCTGCTGGCTCGATGTTATGTCCTAAAAGTTCCATGTTTCCACTGGATAGAAACTGTTGCAGATCTGCATCTTTCAGTTCCTTAATGGCCTGCATCACTGGTTTGAAGTCACCCTTCAGTCGGGCTCCCAAGGTCTTATGATCAGGTTCAGCTCGAAGAGTTACACCATATTTCTTCTTGTCACTTGTGATAGTCACGCGTCGGACATTCAACTCCTCTAAAATATAGCGCTCAAACGAGGCAATATCTTGCAAACACTGCTCATCCTGATGGATAACAACTACTTCTGGTAGAGGATACTTCACAGGTATCGTCTTACGGTCCCGTATCACTCTTCCAAGATCAATAACACTTTGCATGCGCAATACTGCACGCTCAATATCCTCATGGATTAAATCACCTCTTGGTTCAGGCAGCATAAGGTAATGCACACTGTCCATTATGGCATCAGCTTTCAGAAAGTGACGCAAATTGCGATACATGTGTTCTGTGAGAAATGGTGTGAAAGGAGCCATGACACGCACCAAAGAGTACAAGACATGATATAGGGTAAGCAAGGCATGATGGCAATCCTGTACACCACCCTCACCTTTCAGCCTTTTCCTATTCATGCGGACATACCAGTTGGTAAGGTTGTCAATGAACCTGACAAGACGTGGAACCACAGTGTATAGCCGATATGCTGCCATCTCTTTTTTCACAAATGCAAGCAATGACTGAGTACATGAAAGTATCCAGGAGTCCATCAAATTCTGTGAAAACGCATCTAGTGGAACATTTTCATCAAATTCAAATTTGGAAACTTCATCCTCCCGGATTAATCTATCCAGGCTTTGAAACAGAAATCGATATGCATTGTACCATGGAAGAAGAACATCCTTGAGAACTTCTCGTACACCTTCCTCCTTGAACCGCAAGTTCTCTGCACGAACAACTGGAGAATTTATAAGATACAGTCGTAAAGCATCAGCACCAAACTTGTCTACTACTTCCATTGGATCAGGAAAATTCTTCTTTGATTTAGACATTTTCTGGCCATCTGCTGCAAGTACCAGTCCATTTGCAATAAGATTCTTGAAAGGAGGCTCATTGAAAAGTGCAGTTGAAATAACAAGCAAAGTGTAAAACCATCCTCTGGTCTGATCAATACCTTCAGCAATGAAATCAGCTGGGAAAGACTCTTCAAATTCCTTTGTGTGTTCAAATGGATAGTGCATCTGAGCATAAGGCATAGAGCCAGACTCAAACCAGCAGTCAAAAACTTCAGACACTCTCTGCAGTGGAGGTTGGTCTGGTCGCTTTGATGGAATAGTCAGGTGGTCAATATTTTCTCTGTGTAGGTCATCAACTTTTACACCAGTCAATTCTTGCAACTCAGCAATGCTACCAACACATACTATTTCTTCACCATCTGGTGATATCCATAATGGAATTGGTGTACCAAAGTATCTGTTCCGACTGATTGCCCAGTCTCGAGCTTCACGAATCCAATTACCAAATCTTTTCTCCTTGACAAATTCTGGTACCCAATGTGTTTTTTGGCTAGATTTAAGAAGATCATTGCTCAGATGTTCAACTCTAACAAACCAGGACGGAACAGCCTTATAGATCAGTGGTGTTTCTGAACGCCAACAAAATGGGTAGCTATGCTTAACTGTTGAACTGTTCACTAGGCGATCTGCTTCCTTCAGCCATTTTATTATGTTCTTATCAGCATCTTTGACATGCTGGCCTATGAAATCCATAACTGGTGCTGTAAAACAACCTCTAGCATCTACTGGACAAATCATATCTTGATCACGGGAAATTATGCCTGCTGCCAAGCATACACGATAATCCTCTTCACCAAAATATGGGGCCTGATGAACGATTCCAGTACCTGATTCTTCACTTACATAATCATCTACAAGAACCTGGAATGCTCCTTTTTCTTCCATATGTAAAAAGTATGGGAAAAGTGGTCTGTATCTCTTTCCCTTCAAACTGGTCCCTTTAAATTCTGTCAGAACAGTGTACTGATCTTCCTTTTTGTAAAGTGCTGTCAATCGACTTTCCATCAAAACGAATACTTTTCCTGAAGCATGATCTTTCACCTTCACATACTTTAAATTGGAATTCACACACAGCGCCAGATTACTAGGCAGGGTCCAAGGTGTTGTAGTCCATGCCAAAAGCTGTGCATCTTCCTCCCCAACAAGAGGAAAACTGACAATCACAGAAGGATCAACTACCTCCTTGTAGTTTTGACCAGATTCAAAGTTGGACAAAGGAGTGTTGCAAGCAGTAGAATATGGCATTACTTTAACACCGCGGTACACCAGCCCTTTCACAAACAGTTCCTTGAACACCCACCAGATTGATTCCATAAACCACGGGTACAAAGTTTTGTAGTCATTTTGGAAATCTATCCACCTGCCAAGACGACCAACTATGGTTTCCCATTCTGATGCATATCTCATTACAATTTTGCGACACTCGCTATTATACTTATCAATTCCCATCTTCGCAACATCTTGCGGTCCTTTAATTCCCAAGGTTTTGTCAATTTCGTACTCTACTGGCAAACCATGACAATCCCAACCAAATCTGCGCTCGACGTGGTAACCTTGTTGATGAGCATATCTAGTGACAATGTCTTTAATTGTTCCTGCAAGTATGTGGCCATAGTGAGGAAGTCCAGTTGCAAAGGGTGGTCCATCATAGAACGAGTATCTTGGTTTTCCTTTCGACTGTTTCAGACACGTTTTGAACACATCCAGCTGCTTCCACAGTTCAATTATTTTCTCTTCCTCTTTAGGAAAATCAATTGTTTCAGACACCGGTTGTACCATTATCACTAATGTAACCACACAACTAACAAACAGAGAACCTACTACAAACTACACCATATCCACGTCTCACCTACCACTTCAACACGTGATACAACTACACCGTGCTCCACATTGATAACGTGGATCAATGAACTACACGGAATTGCATTTCCACGACCACGGATTAGCGGACAGAGATTGGCCGATTCGCCCACATTCAAATCTGATCCATGCATACCACTTATCTCTGCCAACGCATACAATGTGCGTAAAACGTGCATATTTACAGCACACAATTTTGTGTATTGCACAGTAAACAGAATACAGATACGTTAGGTGAGAATGATTCCGTCCGTATAAACGAGCAAACGATATGTTCACACTGTCAAACGTTTACAGCAATTGTGTAACGGACTATTAATATCTATGTTACCTAGCATGGTACACAAATGCGCATGTCCCGTTGCCAATAGAACTGTTGGTAATGCTTATATTGCTGATTCCGAAGGAAGGTGATTAAGTGAATTTAACTGTCAATGTTCGTTTATTGTAAGTGTTTTGTAGTATCAACACGTAGTCAGTAGTTTGTGCGTTATAGAAGTAAGGTGATAAATGTAATGTCAACTTCGAATGACTAGTTATCATTTTATATAGTGATTGAATACTGTTGGTACCGTTTGAATAATATGATGATGGATAGATAATGACAGTCGCGCCAGCGAGTTACGCGTGGGTCGACGTCATAATTGTGATGGGGTGGAAGCGACGTTGGTCGAATACGTTCTGATCACAGATCATCTAGTATAGTTTCTGGTGTTGAATGAGTACCTAAGAATACAATATAGCGACCGAGATTCCCAGAGCCGGAAACACCGTAACCAATGACGTGCCAGGTGACGTCAGACAATAGTGACGCAACGAATCGAATGACCGAAACAGGCTAAAGAACAGGAAATGTCACGGAGCTGCACACGCTCACCTCTTGCAAAATACACCGTTAAGACACTTCGTTGCGAGAAATGCAGCTTAATTACGAGGTTGTAAGGAAAAAAAGTAAATGGCGTGACAAACATGTTACATAATAGCTGATCAAAATATACAAATACACCTGCATCAGCTTATCCCTTCTTTCCATATAACCTTAAAAGGCAACAAATAAGAGAATAAAAACAGGTGTTTTTTTTCTTAGAGTAATAAATGGTACAAACGGTTTAAAAACTAATAAGAAAGATGGTCAGTCGCCGGATTGCGTGCATCGATAAAACTTAAAGTTGCGAGGAACGTAGCTAAATGAAACTGTAAATAGGAAATATATTGCATAATAGCTGCATCCGCTCACCTATAGTCAGTCACACCGTTGTTCTCGTTAAACGAGGCTGTTAAATGCAATATAATTTATAACACAGACGCGCGCTTTATAAACTGGCGCCACACGCACAGTGAAACCACGTGAGCTGAAAGACACTTGTTCCATCAACGCGATACGTAGATACAATTACAGTTAACACAGTTTTCCTATTAATTTGTCTACTCATTTACGCCAGTTGTTAATACCTTATAACCACCCCCGCGATGATTGGCCACGCTCGCCGGCAGTACGTGTTAAGTCCAGTCTTGTCCGCGTGGTCACCTACGACATCCTACAAAAGTGCCAGCCAAATAGATTAGAAAGTAATACCAATCAGGGAAGGAAACAACCTAAGACTGGATCAACTTTTGTAGGGAGGTGATGTTGGATCACGTAGAAAGTCACACAGAAAAAAAAAAAATCGGTGGGGTCGGAAAGGCTGTGGAAAGAGATGAGAACAAGTTCGGGAAAAGAAAATATAGCCGACGACACCAAGTAAAAGGACAGTGGGTATTTGGCGCCGTTGAAAGAGGAAGTGGTATAAAAGTCCTCGTCGCGCCGTGCCAAGATGGAGCAGCAGAAACACTGATATACTCTATCAAGCAGGAAATCCATCCTGGAACTACAAGCAGTGATTTCTGCGCGTTTTACTCGCCTGCCCCCCTAAGAACGTGAGCCGTGTCCGCTAAGCTGAGCTTAAGGTCGTCTCTATGCGCAAGCTAAGTTTCTAGAGTCTTCTGTCCCGTCACTACCTTCCCAAGGTTGCCGTCCGGGGATTGGCTGTCGTGGGACAGTGGTAGCTCGGACTCTCAGCCTCGTACTTTTGTCCTTTGGGAGACGTCGTTTGAAAGAGGCTGGCCAGCCGAGAGGGATCTTCCTTGCCCGGGTTTTTACTCTGTCGCTGGGCTGACCATCGTTTATGAGTAAGGTAAAATTCATTTTTGCTTGGTGTATCTTAAACTGTCATTTAGGCTGTTTGGGGTGCATACTCGACGTCGGCCCAGTCGGCGTTATGTGACAGGCACAAGGAATAATGAATCTTGTGTTTTTTTTTTTGTCTCCTGTAAATTTTGTCGGTATTTTCTGCTTCTGTGATTTTGGTACGAGATGCACTGATAGTATGTTACGGGCCTGTTTTGTGTTCTACTGTAATGCACGTAAAGTGTTGCTTCAGTTGAAGTACGCTCACTCTGTAATGAGACACGACAGTAGTCTGAACTTTCGTAACATTGATTGTAAGGAAGCTTGTGTTTGTAGCTTGTACTGTAGGCAAGGCCTGTGGATACACGTAGTCGTGTATCGTAAAGTTGTGTTTGTTACTTGTTCAGTTGATGTATTTATTATTATTATTACCTTAGAAAATACTTATACTAGATTTGGTATAGGCCGCTGGGAACGTGATGGCACACGGTGACGCACGGGAGGGTAAGTTCAGGGCAAAGATGCGAATGGAGTGGGTAGCCAGCAGCCTTGCACTGTACGTCGGAACATGGTCTATCCATGGTCTATCCGCTGATCCGCACTCCTCGACTGCCAGTAGTCGCCTGAACTGCCCCCCCCCCCCCCCGATTTAAATTGACTCGTCCGTTTTGCTGAAAGACCAAATCTGGTTTCTGCGCGTGTGCCATCACGTTTCGAACGTGCTCTACCACGGAATTACGTTGCTGTATATAGCGTGGCTCCCTCGCTCATTCTATCGCTACAAGAGTTCATCGCTACGGAGCCCGGCCGCCCAAGTGGCTGACGGGGATTATACAGTGCCGAGCCCCCGTTATTTTTATCAAGTGGCTTTACCCCCTATCGGGTGGCGACCTCGAGGGCTCAAAAGTTACCACCCCAAGACAGTAAACCATTCTATCAAGTTCGTTGACGCCTTCATTGGAGCGCACACAAATACTATAAAGCAGCATGGAGTCACTTAAAGGCCCCACTGAGTCCATATAAATAGGCAAACTGATTACATCCACTGTGTTGCCGAATACATTTTCCGGCAGAAATGCAAAGCCACGTAGAGCGATCCATTTACAACGTGTATACAGTACATATTCCTTGAAGTAGTCATGTTATCTTGTACATGTATTTACATTCAACAAATTGCACATGAAATCTTTTTATGATAGGGCTGACTATAAGTATATTGGATGTTTTGATCAATGTGTATGTACCCTTTATTGAAAAACAGTGTGCACAGCATCATAAACCACACTGTACAGGACATCCTATGACAATTATCTGGATGGTATATCAGTGCCTATGTTACATGCATGCATGTTGCCACTGAATATTATACAGGGTGATTCTGTCGCTAGAGGCCCCAAACAGTTACCACAGAAGTCTACCTGCAAATATTCAATGAGTTTGTCAATCAATTGATGGATGATGAACTAACTACTCGGTATTACCAAGTATCCAATGTTGCATAAGGTAACTTATAGTGTACAAAAATATGTGGATGTGGTTACATACGTTATTGCAGGGCCAAAACTTTGGATACTGTCGTAGCATCCGACGTTTCGGCCCTGCAATAATGTATGTAATCATATCCACATATTTTTGTACACTGTCAGTTACCTTATGTAACTTAAGTACATTCTCCTATTTGTTATGCACAACTGATAATAATCAACTTATTCACAGGAACAATGGATTGTAGTTTACTACAAGAGTTAGCATGAGATCTGCGACTAGTTTTAATGAATATTCATACTAACCAGATACGACTCTGATATATGCTCTTCTAGATCCAGCATCAAGTAATTAATATATTTTATCTATTACACATCACAACTGAATTCTTGTTTTACCATTTTAACTTTCAGACATATTACCATCATATGAATATTCAAGATATTATTATAGTACTATTGCAATTAACTCTACTACTCATTGTAAGCTTTTGGGATCCCAAAATGCACTCTGATATGTGATATACCTTGGATTATTTCTTTGGATGGACTGATGATGACTCATTAGATTCGAAACACGTTGCCATGAGCTTAATTTTGATTTTCTTAAATCTTAGTTCAGTTGTTTGTTTGGCCCACTTTTCAAGTATTTGTCTTGTTTTTTCTGCTGGGTTTGAGGAGGTTAAATGTAGTATTGGAAGTGTGAAATACTTTGTTAGGATTTTTATTCTGGAATAGATTTTTAACCTTTCTAATTAATGAACTGTGGTAATTAAAAGTAATTATGTGTTTGCAGGATCTGAGATTCATAGTTGGAAGTTTGTATTTGATTTTTGTATTGAAGTGTGTTTTTACATTTCCAGAATATCCATTGTTTTGTAATATCTATATTATTATGTTCATGTCTTTATTTCCTTTGTGGTTTTGAGGGTGAAAGATGCGTTCTATTGATGAAAAATGTGTATGCTGCCACTTTTTGTCCCATAGAATATTGAACTGCACCTCCAATGGCACAGGGTCACATCCCATAAAACTTGCATCTTCAACAACACATTTGCAAGAACCCAGAGTCTTCCAATATATGAATTGCTAATCTGCAGTTTGACCCAATCTGTCTGTTGTGGATGACTAATACAATTATCCCATTTCAAAATATGATTAAAATCTGTACCTTTAAGAACAGAAGTATGTGCCAAAATTAGTAAAGGAGCTGTGATGTGGAATCCGCCCAATGATGTATCAAAACAAGCATGCATCTGGAAAAGTCTGTATGTTGATGGAGGGCATGCACGTATAATTTTTTCTGTCAATAAAATAGTATTCCTAACATGTTGATTGTTATGGGGTGTAAATTTAGATCATTTATCAGGTAATTCAAACAAACTGTTCCTATGCTACCTGAAAGTATCAGTAACCATATCCACTTAGGCACATAAAAAAAAAATTCAGCTTTCCTGGAATGTTTATTATTTCAGTGTTGTTGTTCTGCAGTAATCAGTTCGCATACCCACTCTGGAATGTGGGTAATCAGTTTATGTTTATGAATAAGAAAGAAGTTCTTTATGCCTTGTACTGTGTATTAACATTCACCACGGCATGGTATAAACTCAGTATAGTCTAGTTGTCCAAGTTACATCTTTAGTTATATTACTTGGAAACGATGACCAGGATATTTGTTTTATGAAATACTTAACCTGGTCAGGTCAGGAACCTTCGATATTTTGCTTTCACATTTTTGTAATAATAAATAATTACAGCCAGGTTTGTAAAATTTAGTGTTGAAGTCTCTAAATGTGTTTAGTATGATTATTGTCTTATGTTGCCCGACATGGACTTTTTACCGGATTTATAGGCTTTTCCCATTTTCTAGCTTTCCAAAATATTGTGTGCTGTCTTAAGTACTAGATGACTGATCTATGCAGAATATAAATTTAAGGACCATTTGGAGTGAGTTTTTGGTGTGTTTCCCAAAAATAAAGGGAATCCAGAAATTCCTGCATTGTTTTGCCTCTCATTTCACTTGTTGCTTAGAAATGGTAAACTAAGTTAAGTGAAGTAGAGGTAAAGTTGCTCCTGTGCACATCATGAAGGCATACAGGGAAGTGAAGGCATAGCTTCAATTTTAGGCACATTCGCAAAATTGCAAACATTGATTATTAGCTTCATCATGTCTGTTTGTCTGCATGCATGGAACAACTCAGCTCCAATATTTGAGTATTTCTTGGAAATCTGTCAAAAAAATTAAAGTTTCATTAAAATCGGACCAGAATACGGGTACTTTACATGAATACCGATATACATTTTCGATTGTATCTTGCTCATTTCTTTGTAGATTGAGTAATGTTTCAGACCAAAGGTGCAGAGAAAATCAAAACATAATTTATGTTAGTAATTTTTTTTTTTTTAAGAATTGTGCCATTTCTGGGATGTGGAAAAATATAGTACAGTCAGAGATGCCAAAGATGACAATATGGCACACATGCATTTCACAATGGGTACCTAAGGCTACAAATGCACACTTGGAATATGTAATAATTAGTGCTTTTCTACTGCAACAAGGTTTGCAGGAACACACCTCACTGTTATGTTATACATACATTGCCTGTTTTATTTCTTAACTGAAGCAGTGGGTAGAAGTCATTGTTAGCTTCATGCCCTGACCAGTTTTATTTCCACTTCTAATCAGCTTTGCCTGTTTTCCTGTCTTTTTGGTTACCTTTTTCACTTCATTTTTTGTGTGCCTTTTTCTTTTTTAACTGTTTATTTCCACTTCCTTTCTTCCCTCTTATATGTATTCCTAAAATACATACACTGCATACATTCTTACAACCACTGCATTTTCATTTCATCTGCAGGTGCTGAAAGTAAGAACAATGTGGAGCGTACTGGGTGATTTTTTCCGTCCAAACCGTATGCCAGCAGTAGCTATGCGACACAAATCTATAAATTATTATGATGGTCCAGAAACTCCAATTGCTGAAATACGTGAGCGGTTGCTGCAAGCTGAGGGTGGTAGTGTTGACCTAATCAAGAATACGGAAACATGTATTGCTACCTTGTGTCTTAATCAACCAGAAAGGAGGAATGCTATCAGTGGTAATTATAACAGCAATAACAGCAACATCAATTATTAGCACACTTACAAACCTCACACAGGAGAAATGGATCTGCAGTATCATTAATGTGACTTTTAAGTCCTACTGGCTGAGCCATCATGTTGATGAAGAGATTAATTTTAAGATGAAGTGTGTGTGATTAATTAAACAGCACAGGAGGGTGCAGGGGGATTGGAGATATTAACTCCATGCATTTTCATCCTCAGAACAGATTGAAGTGAATGGTTGGTTTCACACTTGTAGCCACACTACTTCAGGCTTAGGACCATACTACTAACTGATTACAAGGTGAAACTGTCTAAATGTGGTGGCCAAGAGAATAATCCCTGTAAGGAAAATAAATTATAAATCTTTGCTAAATAAGTGAATTTAATGTTTGAGCTAAGTGCTGGGTTAACATAACATCCTTAAAGATCTTTTATTGTGTGTGTGTACCTTCAAGAGCCACTACCAAAGTAAGGTACAGCCATTCGTGTACTGGCTTAGACAGGCCCTGAGGTTTCCAGGAGGTTGAGGCTTTCAGATTTAAACACAGTTGGCACATGAAGGTGGTAAGTTTGTCAGCTCTACGCACCGGCTGCCTTTTCTTCCCAGGGAGATATTCCTGGTGCTCATTTCTGTTATAGGCTGAGTCGACCCCACAGCCACGTCACTACCCAAGTATTCAATTTTGTTCCTATATGAAAAAAAGTTTGTTGATAGGAATTACCTTCAGTCAACTTGTAAAGGGTCAAAACCAATTAATATCATGGTAGGTGGGTATTAGCACATCAGAGGAACATACTGCCACCATATTCTGCCCTGAAATTTTTCCTGGTTATTTAATATGGTTTAGTTAATAAACAATAATAAACCAAAGTTAAACCAACTCAGTTTGACAGAAAGCTTATAATGCTAGGTCTAACAGTTAAAAATACTATTTAAATCACCAACAATAAAACAACAAAATGAAATGATTAATATAGTAGTCAGATGGCACAAAGTAAGTGGGACGACCCCCTATAAGATGAATCGATAGTGTCGTAGAACCTTCAGAGAAGTGCAGATGAAGCAAACAGAAGGGAGTGGAGAAGCGTCTTTGGGGCAGTCAAGGCTGGAACCACTAACTAAAGTTAAACCAACTCATTGTGACAGTCCTAATAATGACAGGTCTAACAGTTAAAAATACTACTTAAATCACCAACAATAAAATGACAAAATGAAATGATTAATATTAGAGTCAGACGGTACAAGGTAAGTAGGATGACCCCTTTAAGATGGATGGGTGGTGTTGAAGAACCTGAAGAGAAGTGTAGAGGCAGCAAACGGGAGTGGAGAAGGGTCAGTGGCGCAATCAAGGCTGGAAACAGGTTGTAGCACCAATTGAATATTAGTCACAAAATATGTAATCATCGATAATTAGGAGACATTAATTGCTTATACTTGGTATCTTCATTACTTGCATATGGCCATTAGACTTTTAGCTTTCTTCTTAAGATACTGTATTTTCAGCCTTAAAATCAAAATGAATGGAAGCTATATTCCTTTTCTTGTCAACTTTTAGACTTCTTTTGACTGCAATATGTAAGTCTATGTAAGGGTTTTGGTTACAGGTTGTACCATCTCTAGGAGCCTTCTACATTTCTTATTAATTCCAATGCAAATACTCATCAAAGGGGAGCTTAGACCCTAAGTCATTTATCTTATACATGCTACATAAGAATGCAACATGATTGTAACATACTATTCTAATATATAACTGCACATTTTAACTCTGTTTTGGCCAATACAAAGAACAAACCTACATTACACCTGAGATGGAGATCAGTCTCCTTTTTAATTAGTACTATTGTGTATAACAGTACTTGTTTTCTCTTATGCAAGGGACATTAGTTAGTGCCAAAATATCTTAAGGCAGAATAAAAATTAACCCTACAAACTGTAGCAACAGTGTGGATGGTGCTTGTATTATTCCTTCCTTTCAAATAGCATGTCACAATGAGCAAGGTATTCCAATAGGACTTCTCTGCAGCAGACCTCCACTCTTACAACTTACTCTTAATGTGTGGGTATGATAATGCAAACTCATAATCAAGAAACAAAATTATATCCTATGGTGAGACATCCTGTTGTTATGCATGAGTAGACAAAACAGATGTACCTTCCATCACAACTCCAATTTCAGACAGTATCTTCCATTTGATGTCCACTGGACCATGCATCGTTGTGAGAACTGAAGAATAAGAACCAACTAGATGCTACATATTGTTTTATTATACTTATGATAGGCTCAACATGTTTCGGGCACTGTTATGCGCATCATCAGGAACTCATGACTATAGTGCTCATTACCACAAGGGCCGTCCGGTTCTGTAAAGATGGATGAGGCGACAATGCAAATTATGGTCTTTGTGGTGTGTGTTAGGTGTGAAGTTTTGCAGTTTTTTGTCGAGTGGTCATAGCTAATGACATGTTTATATTATATTAATATTATTAAAATAATATAAACATATTAGCTAAACATAATTTTAATATTATTAAAATAACATAAAATAATATAAGCATGTTATTAGCTATGACGACTCGACAAAAAACTGCAAAAACTTCGCACCTAACACACACCACAAAGACCATAATTTACATTAACGCCACCTCATCCATCTTTACAGAACCGGACGGCCCATGTGGTAATCAGCACTATAGTCATGAGCTCCTGATGATGGGCATAACAGTGCCTGAAACATGTTGAGCCTATCATAAATATAATAAAGCAATAAGTAGCATCTAGTTGGTGCTTATTCTTCAGTATCTTTCATTGTCAAAAACATGTTACAAAATGTTTCAGCTTTTTCATAAAGTCATCATCACACACAGGCATAATCTAAATACTATCTGTAAATGTATTAAAGGAGGCATGATGAAAGGAAACTACCAAATTACATATAGGTGTTATGAGTCTCTGTTACCACTGTCAGAAGGACTTTAAAAATTCCTTTTATTCTGTTCAAGGAAAGATGATGGTGGAGTTGGCTGATGCAGTTGATATACTTGAAAATTGGAGTACAGGAAAAGGATTAGTTATATATGGACATGGACATAACTTCTGCTCGGGTGGTGACTTAAATATGGTTCGAATGTTTGCTAATCCAGACGATGGGTTTCGCATGGCTGTATTTATGCAGAAGGTCTTGAATCAGCTTGAAGTCTTACCACTTATATCTGTTGCTTTAATCGAAGGAATAGGTAAGTCATTGTGTAGTACAACTGTTGTATGATATACATGGAAAAAAATACTTGTTTAAGGACCATTCTCACAACTATGAGACAATTTGAATTTAAAGTTGATTACATTTACGGAAGTTGTGTGATGCATTAAATTATCATACAAACAAATTATGCTGTTCAAAGACACTTCTTATTTTAATTATAAATTATATTACAGTGAATTAAACATGTGGTAGGTGATAAAGTGAAAGACACTACTATGAGCAAGTGCATGCTGTAGCCAACCCTTATTAACTTTTTCAGATTAAGATAAGTTGAGAAAAACTGATAACATACCATACAAAATTGAGAATTATGAAAGAATGCTGCACAAGTATGCTGTGCCGTAGTGAGCCTCAAACCCGGACACATAGACTGGGTTCGAGATTTTGATTTCATGTTAAACCTGTTTTCCCTTCCCTCCCCTTGAAATAACCACCTGTTCCTGAGATGGATTCCTTAACGATCACTCTGGTCGTACCCTCGGAACTGTCCACTAGTAAACAGTTGAGAAAATCAAAGTCTTGTAGCCGCAACTATACCACAAAGATTCGGGCACTGTATATGTTCTAAGTTGAAGTACGTGAAGTGTACAAAGTATATACGTGTTCAAGCATTAAACAAGAGCTTGTGAACAAAGTGTTTATGCTGTATGTGTTCCAGGATGGTTTATTAAATAAGTTGTTATTGTTATGGTGATGTTTTACTTGCGCCCATACCAAACTTCCACAAGGACCGGTGCAATGCTCTTTGTATCAGAAGAACTGAACACAATGAATTATGTGATTCTTCATTATGGCCCCTCTAGAGAGTAATGCCTGAAGCATTACGTTTATCACTTTGTGGCAACATTTGTAAGCACTTTTCTTTATGTTACATGTAATGTACACATCTGTATGTATACAAAGATCCATCTTCAATTTCATTAATGGGGTTAAAGGAATGTCTTCTAAATACTCTTGAGTATATGGCATATAAGGGGGGTATATTAAGGTAAAACAAATCATTGCCACAATTTCTGTAAGTTACATATGTGAAATATTCTCATGCATGCTAGCATGTTCATCATGACTGATTCCCAACAAGCTTCTGCTATCTACAAGAAGATACGAATGTCAGAATCTGGCTGTAACCAGCTTAACCCAAGTTACAGCCAGTGAGAAATGTCCATCACATAACTTCACTAGCTTGTTGTATTGCATGGATAGTGGACAGAATTGGAAGAGTTTTCTTTGCTTATGCTTTGTGTCAAAGTTAGAAAATATTCACCCCTGATTATGGCATTGAAACAGATGAATTTTCTCTGAAACATTAATCTGGTAATGACACCATATGTCTGTGTGAAGTTGGCGACTTGTCGAAGACATCGACTGTTTTGATGTAGTTCATCATGTAAAGAATACAAGCAAAATATAGTCAGCTATTCCATGTGATGGAAGAGGAACATTAAGTGTGAAAATTTAGATTCTGCACCCAATCGTGTAGATTTGCCAGGAAAGCTTGAATGATGTAACAGTTGATGAACCATTAGAGATCAGACTTCAACCACTTTGCAATATGAATGTGTAACGAGAACTGGCAGGTTCCTGAAGAGGCGCTTCTCCATTTAAAACAAAAGAAGATACAAATATGCATAACATGTCTGATGAACTGGCCACATTAGACTCCAATATTATGAGATGTAGATGACAAGATTTAAAAAAAATTTTGCAGCAGTGCTTGCCTCAGGATATATTTTCTTTCAATGCTGACACAGCAAGAAAAGACAGTACCAGTTGCCAGTTGTTTCATTCATGTAATAGTAATGCTCTTACTATGAGAACATTCTCTATACTGGATACAGCAATACCAAGCAAACCAAGACTTTTTATATGGGCTGTACTGTTTGGAGTGTGTTGAAAATAATGACAACTAATGCTACCAACGTAATGTTACAGGTACCAGAACTGCAGATGGTACATATACTATCAAGGTGTATTGTTATTATGAGTGTGGTAACAAATATGTTAGTTTGACTAGTTCACAAATTAGCCAGTTATGATATCTATAAACCAATGAGTACTTTGTAAAAATTTATTTTTCTGTCTTCAGGTGCACTGGGAGGTGGATCAGAATTAGCAATGGCATGTGATTTCCGACTTGTAACGTCTGACACAAGAGGCATTGGATTTGTTCATAATCGCATGGGTATAACACCAGCATGGGGAGGATGCACCAGATTGGTTCACACTATTGGCTATAAAAAGGCCCTTGATCTAGTGGTTACAGGGCGTTTGGTGTCAGGAGAAGAAGCTTTGCATATTGGACTTGCTGATGGCATTGTGGACCCCAAGAACGCTCTTACAGAGACCTTAGAGTGGCTGAAAGTAAGAACTAAGTGTGATACAGAAGTGCTGAAATCACTGAAGGTTATGACACACAATGCCAAGGAAATGAGTAAGGAGGAATCCCTTGCAGAAGAAAAGAGACTCTTTGCTCCATTATGGGGAGGGCCTACACATCTTTCTGTCCTTACTCAAAATGTGAAACATAAATATTAATGATATTTGCAGAAACAGAAAATTGGAAAAGGCACAATCCATACTTCAGTAACCAGTTTCCACATTTGCCCATTGCACATAGTATTCTGAATGCTCCAAGGTGTAATACACACTTCCTTATTAAAGTGCAATTTTGTGGTGCATTTATGAAACTCAAAGGGACCAAATATCCTTTGTAAGGACCTAGTATGCCATATTTTATCAAAATCCACATGCCTGTACTCCTAGTTCAAACCAATGGCCAGAAAGAAACAAATGCCCTTATATGTATTTATTCTATGCAAACTGTACACAGAACATACTAAACATCAAATTAGGGTTACAAGATCTTGGACAATGAAGTCTGAGACACTTCCGACTTCCTTGCACTATTATAAACTGTTCAAAAGATCACTTCTCTTGCTAATTACCATAAACTTGGCTGCTTATTTTAAGTATTTTGTGTTCATAATAACATTATGGCACATGTTAACGATTCTTCACATGCTTGTCTTTTTCCTTTTTTTTATGTTCTTTATGATGTTTCTTTTTATTTTTCTTTGTCTTATCCTTGTTATTATGGCTCTCCTGTTTCCACTCATCATGGATTTGCGACTTTCCACTATCATTACGCGTATCTGGATCTCTACCCTTCTTTTTCTTTTCTTTTTTCCTCCTCTTTGGTTGCACAAGTAAATCCTCATGTAACATTCTTTTGTGCTGACTGGCAATTTGTGTGCGTACCTCAAGCTCTTCTTTGTAACCTAGATGAAGAGAAGAATATTATGAAAGAGTGCATTTTTTTATAATACAAGACATTGTACATGTATGGAAAAAAGAAAGAAATACTGCAGAAATGAAGATTTGGTCTCCTGGCATGTGATGCAGTGTGAACTGGTAGAAAGTTACTAATATTTTGGTGGAACATACTCTCTCCATCTTCAGGGAGGTAATACGTATCTCTGATATGTTATACAGCAGACAAACAATTGACCATCCAAAAATGTAAAGAATGAAATACAAAAAACCTATAATTTTATTTGTAGTTTGGTAATAGTGTGAAACATGTCTTGCAAACTAAACAAAGAACAAAAATGAGGGTAACTGAGAACAGAACGTTGATAATCTTGGGACCTTTGAGGCTGACAACATTACATTAGGAGCTTCATAATTTGTACTATTCACCAGACATTGCTATGATGATCATGCTGGGGATGAGACTGGAAGGGCAGGTAGGACACAAAACTGGAACCCACTTTCTTGGTCAGAAAATGTGATCAAAAAAGATCCTTTTGAAGGCCTAGACACAGATGAAAGGATTGGGCCAAAATGGGTCTTAAAGGGAAGGATAAACCAATGTGAACTGGATTCACCTGTTGAAGGAAATGGTTGTAAACCTCTGGGTTCCATAAAAGGTGAGATATTCTTTGGGTAGCTGAAACACTCTGCCCTATGGAATTACCTAAGCCATGACCCTCACTGCACATTTTTTATATCAGTGATACTTCATAATTTGCAGCTAATACTGACTACACAGCCACTTCCTGTATTTCAAGCAAAGAGGTCAACAACACAAAATGAACAATCAGAAGTGATCTGATTTACTGTCCTTATCAAGTCCAGATTTACCAATGAATATGTTATGTTCTGCAACTTGCAAGCAAGACATTACCATATCCAAAAAGAGGATGGCGTACTTTTAACCCCTTTGGAGTCTGGAAGTTGCTTGGTATTGTAGGTGTTATCTTCACTTCAGGAACATCAACCTTCTCCATGATGACCATCAAGCCCTCAGGCTGTAACACTTCTGAAATGATTACATAAATGCCAGGTACGTATAACTTTGGCTTTATGGGTTTAGCCTTGTCATATACTGAAGCTCTACAACTCCGCATACACTGCAGCTGCCACCTTCAGGGTTTGTGTCAGCTGGAAGAGGGAAGTGTACTGATAGGTCTGAGTGTATATATGGGGTGGATACAGAAAGCAGGGAGAAACTAAAAAACATGGGAATGGGTCCTGTGATTGACATGAAAGGTCTGGATGATAGGAAGTGAATGCATCAAGTAAGTCCAAATCCATTTTCATGGTTGTAATTGTGTGGGGGGTGTTAGGTCAATAGCTTTGCCACAGCTAGACATTTTATCTGAGATCATGTTGAGTTTGGTCTGGTGGTGTGCCTGGCTACCAATGATCACCGGATGTCCAGAACACTCTGATGTAGATATATATGTGTATATAATGCACGAATGTGTGTGCTATTCTGATTTTAGCATCTTCTTTCAACAACTGTCCAATACCTCATTGTAGTTCAAAATCACAATTGTTCAGTTACCATCTAATGATGATAATCAAAAACGTAAGACTGCTTACCGTTCTTTACTGTTATTCCTACATCATTCACATGTGTTTGGGGCAGGGACCAGGAGAGTTATTTGTTTGAAACATAAATGACACTGCCACAGATTGTTGTACAACAGTTCATTCATTGTTTCACAATACATCAAACTCTGAATATATGACAAGGGTAAAATTGCTCTTCCCACCTCACTGCCATGTCCATAAACTTCACAACCCACAACAGACATTCGTTAATGAATTTCATGTGTATACACTACAAAGCTAAATACAGGCAGGTCTCTTTTTATATCAGGGTTACATCCCTGAAAAATATCGTGCAAATCAAAATTCTGCAAATCTAACACAAAATTCCCTTTAAAACAGTGCATTTCTTGGGGTTTAAGGGGCTGACCTCACTACATATACTACATATAGTGTATGACTATGTGACTGGTGAACATAGGGACCTGTAGAGTATGTATGTGTGTGTGTTTATATATATATATATATATATATATACACACATTCCTATACAGTATACATACATTTATATACAACATATTTATTTATTAATTTATAATGCAGTAAAAATGTAAGAGACTCAAATCCATAGTTTATGGTACAGTTCATTCCGATAAGACTGTGGTAGTCTTGCTACACAAACATCCTAGCTCCTGACTTAGCACTATCTGTAATTGTATCAACATTATCACAAATTGTACATACACTACTATGAGCGGGTCTGACATTACGCCACATGTCAACTATTTGTTCACCTTTTTCAAGTCGGCTTATTAAATCTATTTTCTCTTCAGTACTGATTACCTCTCACTGATTTTTCACTTGGATTGCACTAGGTGATGTACATTTATGTTTCTCACTCACATTGGTAAGAAAAGCCAATGCTACTGTAGTAAATGAACTACATAAGCTGCATGAATGTATCATCAACATAATAAATCCATTCATGTGAATGATGGCGTGATGGTGACATCAGTTTCTCCTAGCCTCCATACTTACTTACTCCATGGTGCAGAGTCCTTCTTGAGCAGCTAACTGGTTTGCAGCTAGTCAAGAAATTCCCCGCATTTCACGGAACCCGAAGGTTCATTACTGCACTCACAAGCATCCGACACCTGTCTCTATCCTGGGCCAGCCCAATCCAGTCCATATACCCACATCCTTCCTCCTGGAGATCCATCCTAATATTATCCACCCATCTACGCCTAGGTCTCCTTCCTTCCGGTTTCCCCACCAAGACCCTATACACCCCCCTCTCCTCACCCATACGCGCCACATGCCCAGCCCATCTCATTCTTCTCGATTTTATCACCCGCACAATATTGGGTGAG
>Ga0131853_10005578_pt1 | contig 22713 bp, 13 predicted proteins | sample TergutLab28metaG_FD_92764 | JGI IMG/M metagenome (GOLD analysis project Ga0131853, IMG submission 92764) | Labiotermes labralis P1 segment gut microbial communities from Petit-Saut dam, French Guiana - Lab288 P1 (version 2) (version 2) | ecosystem: Host-associated > Arthropoda: Insects >...
CGCATTTCACGGAACCCGAAGGTTCATTACCGCACTCACAAGCTTCCGCCACCTGTCTCTATCCTGGGCCAGCCCAATCAAGTCCATATACCCACATCCCACCTCCTGGAGATCCATCCTAATATTATCCACCCATCTACGTCTAGGTCTCCCCAGTGGTTTCTTTCCCTCCGGTTTCCCCACCAAGACCCTATACACCCCCCTCTCCTCACCCATACGCGCCACATGCCCAGCCCATAGTTTCCCTATATATTATTAATCAATTAGCAGACACTAATTTAGTGGCATATTTCTCTACTTCATTCACATCCATGTTGCTTTGAACCTTCTTATATTTTAAGATATACACAGTATATCTTCAATTTTCATGTGAAAACTGTGTTTATGATTGTAGACTGTAAAACAATTGTGGAATTTACGCAGATTCCATTTCGATATCTTGCAGTAGTGTTCATTCATTGTACATATCAATCACGCTATTTGGACCCCACTAAATTCAACACTAACACTGGAAACAACGGGTCATAAGCAAGCCTATGCACACAAAAAAAATGACATTCACCACTAATATAGTACTGTTGATACATATAACGACGTACTTCAAAAGACATACATAGACGTGTGCCTCGAATCTGATTATTTCGGCAGTTCTTTATGTTGGCCGTCTTCAAAAGACGCTATGTGAAGTTGAGAGAAAAGGATAGGTTATACTATTACATTCGACGGCTGTACAAACGAAATGCGTGGCTTGTATTCAGGCGGGCGGACACTCAAGCTGGCTTAGCTACGGGATCAGAATGATATATAGGCTGCACTGTGCTTGTGGGTGGGCAGTGACTCTTCTTTCAGCCCCTTTCGAAGCAGCTCATAGAACAACGACAATTGTGCGCGATAAAAATCAGGTTCATACCTATTCATATAGTTTTTATATTCAACGAAATCTGTGGTAGTTGACGTCATTCTATTCACATTATTCTCGTGCCAACACAGAGGTCAAAAGATAATGGAATTATACGAGCTGTCAAAAGCTGACAAAAATTTTGTGTTCTCTTGGCTGGTGTATAAAATCCTATATTTAATTACAATAATCTTGTTTTCTCGACCCACGCTCTTACATTATTTGTTCACAGCAAGTAAATTTACATAAAACATCCCACATGTGCACCACAGTAACGCCTAGCAGAGTGTTCTCCAAACTTTTCTCCACGGAGAAACACTAAAACAATTTTTTACATTCCGAGAAACCCATTCCCATGTCAGGATAAGGGTTCAGAAACAAGTGATAGCGGGGAGCGCAATCTAATTACGGCTAAATTATTGTCAATAATATTTGTTTGTCAAGAGCTGCTACGTATATAAGAAACAATTGAAGCATAATTACTGTCTTTCAAGGTATTATACAATTATATAACGAAAGCAAGATGACCCGTCAGTGCACTAATTTTACTGTAACAACTGTGATAGCACCTACATGTTTCGGCTACGTAGGGTAGCCGTCATCAGACTGTAATTGTTAGAAACATAAAAAACAGAATTATATATCTGTAGCCGCCCATGAGACTATAAAAAATTAATGGATGAGATCTCGGTCTTACGCAAGGTATACATGAAAGTTACAAATAGAAAACATTTTACATTGTATAAATATTATTGTAAAATTATTAATAATTAGGTGAAACAAAAAATGAAATTTTATGATTATGGTTCCGGCAATCGCTGATCTATATTAATAATTGTCCAACGAGATGCAACACAAAGCAGTCTGTTTATTATCCTGCAAGTTCACTCTACATGTTTCGGGTGTCAACCACACCCATCATCAGGATTACACAAAATTGTAACTATAGCCTCCGGTACTGGTCATATTTTTTGTGCAGCTGCCTCCCTCCAGCGTGGCCAAGCTAGCTTGGCCACGTTTATTGACAGCGCTGATTCTTAGGTTCCTCGTGATTTGGGTTAAGGAAAAGTCTTCCCAAGGCAGGCTATGAATGATAAATCTAAATCGCCTTCATCATAGTAACTCAGTGGAGCAGACTTCCTTGAAAACTTCACAGTTGCTCAGCTATTCAAGAAAATCTGGGCTGTTTACAAAACCCAATTTTTTATCGCGATGTTCATAAGAACCAGCCACTGTTCCCTATCCTGGGCCACATAAATCCAGTTCACACCCACGCGCCCTGTTCTTTTAAGGCCCATTTTAGGCTCGTTCGCAAAATTACGAAAAGCGACTGTAAGCTTCGTCGTGTCCGACTGTCCGTCCGTCCGTCTGCATAGAGCAACTCAGCTCTGACTGGAAGTATTTTCATTAACTTTTATGTTAGAATGTTTGTCGAAAATCCGTCGAGAAAATTCACAAGTTTCATTAAAATCTAACAAGAATAACGGGTACTTCTCATGCAGATCTATGTACATTTATGATAACATCTCGCTGAACTTTTCTTTGAATGAGAAATGTTTCAGACAAAAGTTGTAGAGAAAATGAAAAGGCACATCTTATATTCTGTAAGTTTTTTTCTGAAAATCGTGCCGTTTATGACATAATGTGAAAAAGATACGGCACAGCCAGACAGGCCACAGAAAATATAATACGGCGCATGCGATTTGCGTGCTGGATAATTAAGACTACAAACATACACCCCAAATACGTAATTCTTACTGCTTTCCCACGGCGACAATGGTTACAAGAACCGCCCGGAATGTTACGTTTTCACGCAAATTGCCTCTCATGTCACATTATCAATTTCTTTTTTCCAGTCAAACCAACGACCTGTTAATAATCAACTTGTCATAACTTTGTCTAACGTGTCGGTGCTGTGAGTAAAAGTATCACCTAACCTTAAACACTGAACGTAAGGATACAACTGCTTACTGTGAATATTCGCGTGACTCTCGGACAAACAGCAGTTGTTTTATTATCTATTGAATTACTAAGATTAATTTAATTCAGTTCATTTTTAATAATGTGCCGAGTCAACGGTCAGGTAGCCAATTACAGGGAGAAGCACAAATAACAAAGGACAATAAAACAAAAACATATATATATCACATAAACAAAACAAACAACAGAATACTTAAATCATTAATTACATATTATAATAATTAACTAAAAATAATAATACAAAATCTGACTGACTGTGATAATATGCGTCTTCAAGAAATCTTAATCACTAAAAATAAACAAAACTAGACTTATAGCTCAAACTGAAACACAAATTAGCGAAGTCTGATCTTGTTACTGAGTATATCTATGTGTCTGCCTAAACAAGTTAACGTAAAATAGCTTGATAATTAAAAGTAACACAAATGAAACGTGCTACCAGGGTAGAATTTGTTGCAAAGATCTAATTGGCCTTCTAAATATATTTAAGTTACCTACATACCAAATTTGCAGCTGTAGCATATCTAGTGGAAAGGTACTTTTTCCTGGTTACAGAAAACTGGGTGAAGTTTCTAACATTAAAAGAAGGACGTCTAAGATTAATATTATAAATCGAAGAAGGACAAAATTTAGATCCTGAAAAGAACACGAATAAAAAAAAGAGCTTCATAGTGAAGCCTTCTAACTTGTAAAGTGTATAACTTTAGAAGCTCAAGTACACAAGCATAATAGTAAGGAATGTGAGGGACAAAACGAGTGTAGCATAAAGCTGCAAATTTCCGCTGGATGCGTCCCAGCTTACTGGCATCAGTAGCCGTAATAGTTATTCCAAACAGGCAGGACACGTTCTGATTTAGATCTAACTATGGTAAAATATAACAATGATAAACTACCGATAGCAGAAAAGTAAAAAATCAACGTACATACAAATCCCAACATTCTGAGTGACTGTGAACATATTTAATTAATATGATGTTGAAAAAAGGCGCTTAGAATCCAGAACTCCTATAGCTCTGATGGATTCGGTACGAATTATGCATTTATCACACAGTTTGCAATTATGATGAACTGAACTGATTTTCCTTGTAAAGATGGTGACTTGAGTCTCGTCCATAATAAGTCACATACAGTCAGCAGCGCAACAACAGCGAATGGAATCAATATCAGACATTAGAAGTGTATAGACAGTTGCAGAGCTGACGGAAGGTAGAAACTTAGTGTGAAAATTACGCTCCACACTAATTTTTTGTACAATATTGCCATCCCGTTTTAATATTCGCCTACGTTTGTATTACATCTTATGTTAGAACTTTCTTTCCAGTTCTTCTGAACTGTCAAGAGCATAACCCGCTTGTCTTTCAGATACAAACAGCATGGAGATTAATTTCAGTGTGGAGCACTGGGCAGAATGAAACCTCATTAAAACCGATATTATTTGAAGGAAAACCTGTGCAAGTGCCATTTTTACACCCCAAATCTAACATGTGCTGCCTCTGGATAGAATCCGTGTCTCCCGGCGAGAGGCCGGTGACTAAACCTCTAAGTCACGGAAATGTCATTAAAGCATAAAATATATTCTCAATTTTTGTGTCATTAAGAGATTGAGGAAAAAATAGAAAAGGACATATGTGTGTGTGTGGAAGGAAGAAGCTCGCATTTGATAAACCGCTTATAAATTCCACAGGGAACCCCCCACTGTAAAGTCCGCAGCGCCGTGTGCAACCGAAATTCCTGAGGTTGGTGAAAGGAATTCCAGAGATGACAATAATCCTATAAGAAACACAGCAGTTCACATGCTGTATAAAGAGAAGCAGTGATTTAATAATTATTAATGTACTTTAAACACAACGTTATGTCCTTGTCCTGTACCAATGAGCTGTGCGCAAAGTTCCGAGCAGCACGTAAAAATCCAAAATGTGTGTGTGTATTAATAAAGTAATAAATAAAAATCCCATTTAACTCAGCTAGTTGTTAATTCCTATACATGTAGACAGACAATCAATCAGCAAACGGTGTTTCGGTTCACGCGAGTCATCATCTGTTTAACACCAAAAACAACACTTATTCTTATTTAAGTTCTACTTTATATACATCTCACCGCAGAAGCTAGTATGTCAGGTTAATTCATATCTCCTACTAATATAAGTGTGGTGACCGCGGTAGCACAGTGGTTAAGGCGCTGCGCTACAAATTGGGAGGTCGCTGGTTCGATTCCAGATGGTGTCATTGGAATTTTTCATTGACATAATCCTTCCGATCGCACTATGGCCCTGGGGTCGACTCAGCCTCTAACAGAAATGAGTACCAGGTGTATTTCCTGGATGTAAAAACGGCCGGTGCGTAAGGCTGACAACCTTACCACCATTCTGGGCCATTATTACGTTATCTGAGAACCTTAACTCCCTGGAACCCTCCGGGCACCTCGGGCCTGTAATGGGACTGATTTACCTTACTAATGTAAATGTTATAGGCGTTGCTGCACTAATGTAAATGTTATAGGCGTTGCTGCACTAATGTAAATGTTATAGGCGTTGCTGCATACCGTCCTGGAAGCTAAGGCAGAATAATCATCACCATCATTCGTCACCAGTTAGGCCTCAATAGACCTGTTTCGGCCTCGTCTAATAGTCTCTTCAAATGTCTTCGCCCATTTGGTCTATAATTCAGCAATATTTTTGGCACACTGTTGTTGTTCATTCTTGTTACATGTCGTAGCCAATTTGATTTGTATCATCTTAGTTTCGGCAATACAGTTTTAGCTCTAATCTAATAGGGCGGAACGGAAAGAGACTTTCGTGTTGCAATATGATTTATATATTAATGTACAAACAGCAATATTGAGGCACTTGTTAAATTACTTCATTTTATCTTACTGTAACACCTTATTAATTTAGGTAAAGCAGCGGATTGCAACAAATAAATGTATTTGTTTAATGACATCAATAATTCATAAATATATATACGTCCAGTGATCCGATAATACTGAATAATTAACTGGAAAAGATGTGGAAGGAACCGATCGTGGGCTGATCATTATAACTGACAATGGAGGCAGCAGGTCCTTCTGAAACGCCTTTATATTTTACACACATTACACGGCGACATATCCTAGATCAAGACACAGCTTCGTAGTCACCCCATTTTAAACATCACTGTTTTGTGTCTTGTATGATATTTGAGTATCTCTCTTGCCACGGCGAGAGGCTACTGGCTGGAGCACGCGGGTCTGATGTCCTGGTCTAGCCTTGTTCTCCTCCGGAATAAGTCCGGGTCACATCTGGAGACAGCAATGGTTCAGGCTGTCTTCTTGAGTTACGATACATTCTTGCCTCTTAGGTGGTCACCAAAATTCCGGGAGACCTTGAGGATGTAGTCAGTTCATCCGCAAGTTTTGTACCCACCTACAATATTAGATCGTGACAGAATCCAGAAGACTACAGTCTGAATAACAGTGCCCTGAATACCTCACAATGTACCGCTGAAAGGCTTTGCTCTGGAATAATTCTTCTGTATCGTGAAGCAGATAGCTTTTTTTTTTTTTTTTTTGCAGAGGATAATAATGCGTGGAGATTTAACTCTACACTCCCAATACTAGGAGGCCTGGTCGGTTGACTGAGAATCTCACTTGGTTTAGTCAGCCTGGTGTGGCATCTGTTTTTACTCCAAGACTTGGTGCTGTTCATGAATGTAATACATCTGCTGCTCTTACGATTATTCGAATTGGTGAATGTATTGGTAGTACAACTCAGTTGTCTGTATCTAGCAGCCGAAAGGCAGTAGTTAGATGATCTTCTTGTTGTACTATGTACGAATCGAATTCGAGTTTTGTGAAGTCTGAATATTTATAACTGCAGTATCATTGGTGTTCGATTGCTTATTATTTATTTACTTAATATTTACAGACACAGTATTCCTCACGTGAAGTTCCGAAATGTCACAAGTCATAAAAATATGTATATATATATATATATATGTGTGTGTGTGTGTGTGTGTGTGTATATATATATATATGCACGGGGACCGCGGTAGCACAGTGGTTAAGGTGCTGTGCTACAAATCGGAAGGTCGCTGGTTCGATCCCAGCTGGTGTCATTGGAAATTTTCATTGACATAAAATCCTTCCGATCGCACTATGGTCCTGGGGTCGACTGAGCCTCTAACGGAAATGAGTACCAGGAGCATTTCCTGGGGGCAAAGGCGGCCGGTGCGTAAGGCTGACAACCTTACCACCATCCTGTGCCGTTGTCATGAAATCTGGAAACCTTATCTTCCTGGAATCCTCCAGGCCTGTAACGGGACTGTACAATTAACTTAAAGTTATAATACGTATTTTAGGCTCTTTCGCTGAACTGCGAAAGGCTTCATCATGTCTGTGCGTCTGTCCTTCCTCATGGAACAACTCGGCTCTCTCTGGACGGATTTTCGTTAAAATTGATATTTGAGTATTTTTAGAAAATCTGTCGAGAAGATTCAAATTTCATTAAAATCTGACAAGAATAATGGGTACTCTACATGAAGACCAACATACATTTATGATCATATCTCTCTCAGTTCTTGTTAGAGTGAGAAATATTTCAGGCATACGTTGTGGAGAAAATGAAAACAAACATTTTGTGTTCAATAACTTTTTATCTAAAATCGTACCGTTTGAGAGATAACGTGGAAAAGTATCATAGAGCTCGACAGGCCACAGATGACAATATGGCGTATGCGCACTGAATGCTGGATACCTAAGGCTATATACACACACACTCAGAATATGTAATACTTATTGCTTTTCCACTGCAACAACGGTTGCACGAAAACGCCTCAGTGTTACGTTATACTTATATTGTCTGTCTTATTTTAGATTTAAATCCATAGTCCACGCAATGGAAGTCTCTATTCGTAGCATGGTACCCTGTTATATTCTTTGGGTTTCATAATCAGTCCATTCCTGTCCTTAGAATGTGGCACGTAAACATATCCTATGTTATGTGCCTTCTGCGCGTATAGTTCCTTCAACAGATTTACTTATTAAAAGGGGGACATTTCGACCCCATAACTTGGGTTGCATTAACAGGTTCAGCCCGATCCTTACTACATGACACGCAAATCATATGCTTGCGTTCTACTCGTATAATTAGTTAAATATACATTCTTCTCAAGTGGCAAATGGAACATTTCTTCTATCAGTATTGAAAAAGATAAAGCGATCCTCGTGCAAGCTCTGAGGGTTCCAAGAGGTTGAGACTCCCAGATTTCACGACAAACGGCACATGAAGATGGTAAAGTTGTCATCCCTACGCACCGGCCGCCTTTACTCCCCAAGAAATATTCCTGGTACTTATTTCTGTTAGAAGTTAAGTCGAACCCAGGGCCATAGTGCGGCCGGAAGGATTGTGTCAATGAATCTATTTTTTTTTTATTTTTCGCCGTGCATGTTGAATCAATATACATTCATTTAAAATACCAACGCATGCACCTTGTCTTTAAAATATTGTAAAACCTTATTTGGTTAAAACACTTTAAAAACATTCATTAGTCTTCAACATGTTTCGGTTGCTATTTTTCAACCATCATCAGGGAGCCTTAAAGTTCTGCTAAAGTTACTTATTTGCGTTATATATATATACGGTGATAATGGTGTTGTGACAGCACATAAAATGACATGCTATCACAACACCATTATCACCATATATATAACGCAAATAAGTAATTTTAGCAGAACTTTAAGGCTCCCTGATGATGGTTGAAAAATAGCAACCGAAACATGTTGGAGACTATTGAATGTTTTTAAAGTGTTTTAACCAAATAAGGTTTTACAATATTTTAAAGACGAGGTGCATGCGTTGGTATTTTAAATGAATGAATCTATCTATATTACTTACATTACATAATTAGTTCAATGCAAATTCTTGGTAAATGGCGGTGCCATTGGTAATTGAACATTCAGTAATGTCATTAAATAAAGGCATTATCATTTAATAATTTACTAGGATGACAAATCTCGCTTCTCAGTTAATTCTGCATCTAATTTCCCTGCTTCTTAGGAGCGCCCCAACTCATCTCCCGGATCGTGACCGGCCAGGCTTTCTGTTCAAACAAACAAGTGTCACAGGGTTTCAGCATCCACTCCCCCTACATTTCCGTTAATTAGTACACAGGGCACCAAGCACGCTACGCTGTGTTTGAAACTTAAACAAGGCTAATTTACAACCATAACCAATTTGCTGTCAACACGTCACCATGGCAATGAATACTCTTTACTGGCGGGGAAAGCAGATTACTCAAAGGTTTGAAAGATGTTGCTCATAAGATCTCATAGTACCGCTTTAACGATCAATTCAATTACCAAGAATGCAATTATGCAACGCCAATGTGCTTTCTTTATAATTCTGGATAAATATTTAGTCTTACAATTTACCAATTTCTGATGACTGCTGTACAAGATACGCTGGGTGCGAACCACGCATATGAAAGATCTGAAATACCTACACAAATTTTTGTGAAAAACTTGAGAACAACTTGTGAAAGAAGTAGACTTACGTTATAGGATAATATTAATATATATATTTATTTATATGTATATATGTATGAAATAGAGTGGTAGGATGTGGACTGGACTCATCTGGCTGGCTTGCGTTAGGAACCAGTAGCATATTCTAATGTAGATGGTACTAAATTTTCATCCCATAAAATGCCGGAATTTTCTTGGAAAGCTGGGCGACTATTAGCTTCACGAAGAAAATTCTCTTTCGCGGAATTGCGTTTTTTTTTTTTTTTATTATTGTAGAACCAAATATATTTTCCCAGTCAGACAAACTTCGGAATGTCGAGAAAAATAATCTACTAAATTTGTTTCTAAAAGCTCTTTGGTTGGTAAGCAATTCCCTGTGCTGTAGAACTAAACGAATGGGGTTTCTCTTCGATAAACTTATACATATAGCACTTCTTGAGCAAATGAAATCAAAATAGGCGTGCAACAAGATTAAGGACTTATTAAAATCAGTGTAAGCCATGGTCTGCTGAGTTACTTCTTTCAAAGTTCATACCGTAAAGTTCTGTTTGTCTTTCTTGTTGCACCTATCTACGTCTTGGTAACCTCATTACATCGGCGGTCGCCCTACGTCTCCGGGCCCAAATGGCATTTCTGACGAAGAAAGTGAACATTTACAAGGCACGTAACTCGAACAGCGCACACAAACCGCTAGCTCCTTCGACACACGAACTTTCTTGGAGTTCAGTGTTAAGTTAGTTTCGTGTTTCAGACGTCTTGACTATGCGCTCGGAACCCGCGGAAGATGCAGTGGCGGCGGCCGCGATGGCAACGAGCAGTGAGACGACGGAGCTAGGAGGATGCTGGGAGCAACACGAGGGTTCGGACGAGCCGTACCCTGGCGGAAGAAGGAGCCGATCCGCCCGTAGATCCAGACCTGTTACCACTGTCGCACCTGAACTCGACCTTACTGACTCATCCTCCGTGAGTAACTTGCGTCATCAGATTTTCAACAAACTAACATATTTGTAAATAACCCTAAGCCGTTTGTTAGATTCTGGTCGGTAGAAAGAATTTAGCAGAACTGGCGAACAGGCATACAGGGTAAGTAAGGCGGCAGACAGAGGGTATTTGTTTTGCTCCGTATGCTGTTTAAATACCGCTGTCTTTGTACAGGGGTGCCGATAAGTCCTTAGCCCGACCTACTTACTGATGACGCAGGACGGAATCGATAGTGTCGTTGGAAGCTAATCTACTGCTCAGATCAAATAATATATGCTTGCTGCAGACTGTCATGAACCTTTAGAGGGATGAAAGGCAACTTATATGTTTAATTTTCAAGTAAAAATGATCAATTCTGGCTAAGGACTTATCAGCACCCCTGTACTAATGAATGGCTCCTAGTCTTCCGCTTGAAAATTTCAACTGAAAAAAACTAACAAATAACCCCTAATAATGAAAACAAATGGCAAAGTACAAAACATGAGGTCTATTGAGACGACACTTTTCGTGTAGGAGCAACATATTTTTTGCTCACAAAAAAAAATTCATAATAATCTAACATTAAAAAAGGCACCGAATACATGAGTCTTGTGATTCAACACGTGTACTGCACTGCTAAATACGTTAACATATTTTTCAGTGCCATTCATTGCTGCCATCTATTGTTCCTCTGCAGTAACTACTGCTTTCCGTTACAGACTTATAACGCCTTCATAACTGTACAACAGCAAGAGCCGCTGTCACTTTCTGACCCCATTCGTAAATATTTGCTATGACATACGGGCCATACGTAAGTACAGAAGAGAAAGCCTTAGCGTTTTGTGTATAGGACCATCCAAAAACTTCGCGGTATGCTTAAATGTTTACATTTACCGACGAATTTAAATTACGGCACCGATCCCAGTGGCCGCGCGGTCTGAGGAGTGGGCCTGCGGCCGCACGCTTGCTGAGATTGCGGGTTCGAATCCTGCCGGAGGCATGGATGTCTGTCTGTTGTGAATGTTGTGTGCTGTCAGGTAGAGGTCTCTGCGACGTGCCGATGACTCATCCAGAGGAGTCCTACCGACTGTGGCGTGTCTGAGTGTGATAGTGAGGGGGCCCTGGCCCAATAGGGGCTCTTGCGCCATGCGAAAACAAAATTAACTTAAGGCACTGACATATCCCGTCAGATGTTATTAATTTTATGTATACCAAATACACGGTACTTGTGCACCCGACATCCGAACAACAGTTTTTTTTAAATTTTTCGTAACAGAATGCGGTTATCTTTGAGCGACGCTTTCCACAGTAACTACAATTTTGACTTTCAGTTTCTTTTTTTTCCTGCTAGAGGGTGTCACTAGTGACAATCCAATAATCTACCTGTTGGTATAATTAATATTACACCCAAAGAATTAATTTCGGTACAATAACCGTGTTTTTTTTGGTACAACTATATATAAGTATTACAGTTCCATGGCCATATCTTCTACCTGAAGTGTAGCTCCAACACTGATACCCAGGCTTATACTTGTAACTGACGTCGACAATGAGAAAGGGCATAAAAAATATAGTTTAAAAAAGTTATTAAAATTTGCAGGTCTTTTCATTTTAAATTTTAGGCAGGCTGCAACAGCATCAGCGGAAGGTGGCTAGTAGATGGGCCAGAATGAGGTTAATGGAAACGAGCATAAACATGTGAGAATACAGTAACATCCCCTGAACGCGCACACAATTTCTTAAAAAAAAAAAAAAAAGTAAATATATGCACAGTAAATTACGTCCTGTATACCCCAGTACATTCCTGTTCTACTCACGTGGATCCTGAAAATGGAGGCAGCACGTTGTTCCGAAAGTTAGTACTCAATGTTAATCTTACACGGCGCTACAACCCAGAACACTTACAATTAAATACGCGCCAAAATGTAACTCCAAATCCCTCCCAATAAATACATTCATTTTTCAACCTGGTTTTGAAACAAGTGTTAGAAAAAGAGTCACGGCTGCTCTAACCCACTCAGGTTCATCACAGTCGTCACATCTTCAGAATATGTTCCATTTCTAAATGGTTCTGTTAATGATAAATCTATATATTCTGTGTACAGTTTCCATCATCTAGTATTAGGAACAGACAAAGACGTTTCGGAATCTTGATAAGTTTCCGTCCTCGGGTAGTAAAGACGAGTGAAACCTATTGAATTCCCACTAAGAAGTCTAAATATCAATTACTGGACGTAACTAATTCCTAGAACTACTTATTCTTAATCACTGGTTCTACTTTTTCTCTGATGACGGAAACAAATCCAGCGTACGAAACACAGCATCTTTTTCGAACTCTATTCGATAGAAAAGTGGTGGAAATCTCATAATGCTTACTATAACATGTGCGTTACTTTACATTAGTTAGGGGAATTTCCTACAAGAAAATGGCCTCTTGCTATGCTGGAGGTTCAAATGAGGAACTTGAACGTTATTCAAGGTACGAGGACCTGCAGACTGAACCGTGGCTTATAATTTGATCGTTATCTTAATTGGAATGTGGGGATGCCGAGACTTCAAACACATTCATTTATTTCTAATTCCAGATTCCGTAATTAACCTAAAGTAACTTTGTAACAAGTTGCATCCTGAATCTCCGCTAATCTCCCAGAGCTTCTGGACAGATCATTGCAATTCATGGTTAAATCTGCAACTCTGTAGCATGCTGTCTGACACTGCCACACCGTCAGGAGCCGTCAGAATTAGGGTCATTTGTCACTGCAGGTTACACGAAACGTAATATGTGTGGCTGTTAGGACACACATATTACCTTTGTGAGAAAATCGACACAATCCAAAAAAAAAACTGACATTTTACAGTAATTAAAGAAGAAAATGGGAAATAAATGACAGGTTTAACCATGTAAGGGCGAAAACTAGCCTGTATTATATCTAAATATTCAGCTCGTAAAGCGCAGTAAACACTGTGCCTTTCGCTCACAAACACCTAGCAGTTAATGCTCTATAGAGGTATAATCAAAGTTTTTTTTTTCCGAGATCCGTACAAGACGCAAAAATTCGCTATGTGAGCAGACTGTGAAATCTTAATGGTACGTAGAGAAACCACCGGGCTTTAAATTGTTAGTATTACCTAAACCACTACGAGTGTAAGTACGTTTGTTTGTGTTATCATGTTAGTGTAGGCTTGGAAAGTTTTGTAATGCGGCATCTGTACAGAAGACTGATAAAATAGAAAATGAAATTATTGATTTCTGACAATACTGTTGAAATAACCACATTTTATAGTGGGGTACCATTTCGTGACCCGCCAAGTTGTGTTACCTAAGCTTTTATAAATATGGACTAGGTAGCAAATCGTGCTCTAAACTGAGTGCGCACTAATACCGGGCGCCTCATCCCGTAGTAGCCTAATATTTTCAGAGTAAATATAGCAGTTTTTTTCCTTTCATAGAAATATTAATATCGGCACACATTCACCGAACGGAAAGCATCAGAAATCAGTGAATCTCACAAGTCAGTCCAGAACTGTGGGTCCTCAGCATGGAACATGATTCATGTCACCCTTCTGCTGCCTAGAATTTGGAGGAGGCTCCAAGGCTTTTGGGAAATTTGTGTACCCTCTTTTAAACAAAAGTTTTAGCCACAGGCAAAATGAATGCTTGATGTTTCGTTCATTTTCTTCACATAATTCGCCCACATAATGGTAAGTGATGTACACCTTGGCATATATATTTAAGATACAAATATGGAATCCACAATTTAAAAAAAAAAAGCATTGCACATTACATTCTTAGTAACACATGCATTATAAATAATATAGCTCAGTTGTTCTTGTATAAATATTGCCTCTAAAGCACACTTGGTCAATGAATGTCAAGGTGGTACTGATATAAGCCACTAATGTCGCTTTCCAAATTCTTATCTATCAATCATTCAACTTCCCAGCTTATTCCATTATTTATAATCTCTCTAGGCTAGACTGCAGTGAACTGTTACCATAGAATTACATGAAGTAGGTGTATTATGTAATGATATCGACATTTCTCCCAAAAACATTGTAAAAATTCCCATAATTAACAAAACTCACTGTAGGTACAGCGTCGTTAGATTCATCTCCGGCTAGTCTCTGGTTCGAGGCTTACAACTGCTAAACCTTCGAGGTATAAAAGCTTGTACCAATATACAAGGAGGCAGGCAGGCGGGCGGGCAGGCAGGCGGGCGGGCAGGCAGGCAGGCAGGCAGACAGGCGGGCGGGCAGGAAGGCAGGCAAGCATAAACTTAAAGTTCAGCATCACATAGAGTATGAATCAAAATTCTGGGTTCCTCCCTAGTCTGCAGCTTCTTTTCTCTTCAATATATCATAAAAAGCCGTATGATCTTTTGTAATTGGACTGATTTACCATTTACCCTGTTCCCAAATATCATCAATTTGTAAAATTGTTGTCCATATGCAACACGATTCACTGTATGTTTCCATCAAGAAATGAGATTTCAAATTGGGAAATAATTCGTGAACAGAACCATGACCAGTATTTGACAAGACAGAAAATATATGTACAATGTTACATAGTGGCGCTTTCGCCAACCATTGTTGTTATTGAAACGTAACAATGCGTTCCCCTGTTATAGTTGTTGGTGCAGATTTAGCTGTCAACAATATAAAAGTGTCTGCCACTGAATTGCAACAAAGGGTTCCCTCTATACTGTTGTCCAGCTAAAAATTTGTCCGTACAGTTGTTGACAATAATAAGTATGAAATATTGCGAGTGAATGTCTACTATTGCCTTATTTCCGCATGCCAGTCGCATCTTACCTGCGCCGTATTATTTTGCCGTCTGTGGTCTGCCCGGCAGCCCGTGTTTCCACATTATCTCATAAAGGCACAATTTCCGAAGAAAAAAATTATTAAACCTAAAATTTATGTTTTATTTTCTCTTACAATTTTGTCAGAAACATTTCTTATTCTAAGAAGAATTCGGCGAAATATTATCATAAATTTACATAGATCTTCATTTAAGTACCCACTATTCTAGCCATATTTTAATCAAACTGGATTATCTGAACAGATTTCCGTCCAGTGGGAGAGAAGTTGTTCCAAGCGACCGGACAGACGGATAGACAAACAAACATAACGAAGCTAATAGTCGCTTTTCATAACAGTTCGAACGCTCCCAAAAAAAGAAAGAAATTACATCTGTCTTGTATATATGGGAAGTATGATTACGTGGCTCATTCTGCAGTATCTGTATACAAACTGAAACTCCTATAGACATTCTAAGGCCAAAACACATAATATATGCGCATAACTGTCTCAGCAGAACGGAGCAGAAGTCTCTTGTTGTTCAAGTAAGCAGTAAGTTCCCCAGATTTTGTGGAATCGGGTCGTCTACATAACAACGTGCGAACTGACCCATCTTCACATATTTATAACCAAAATCTGTTTAAATTGCAATAAACGTTTACCTCCCAGCTACACGTCTATCCAGTAATCTCTTCCCTTCAGATTTTCCTGCGAAAGAGAGAAAAAAACAGTGAAAGAAGAAACGTACGTAATATTTTCTTCCCCCATTGTCTGTAGCCTTCTTTTCACAATACGTGTATAATTAGGGCTGTAGAATCGGGAAGGAAAATTTAGGGAATATAGCTTCCTTTAGTAAAATGAGAAAATTGTACAACATTTTAGTCGGGAAACCTGAACTGTAGACACTACTTGTGAGACCTAGAATTAGATGGGACGATAATGTTACGACCAACCTCAAAGTAATCGGAAGTGAAAATGTGATTCTGATCAGCAGTAAGCATAACTTTGTTTTATGATGTGTCCTCTGCATAGCCCGGTGGAAGTCTGACGTTGTTTTAGAGAACACTACCTCCATTATCAGGGTATACGAATGAGTGATACCAACTGGCTCATTGGTGGGCTCTTGGGAACCGTCGGATTTAACCAACATTGGTGAATTTCTTAACCATCCGAGCAGCTGCCAGTTTTCTCAAAAGACCCCATTCCATAAGTTTGGTTAATCAGATTACAAAGTTTCACGAACAGCCAATAGTCGTTGCTTATGAAATGTGCGCCGTTCAACACGACACAGCCGTTTCCCTAGACGTTACAAGCGATCAACTTTAAGAGCTACTTCGTTACAGTGCTCTGCTGTTGGCTTTGTAACAGCCGCTATATTATGTACCAGAAACTTAAGTTATGGGGACGGTATAGTCATTAATGCCTGGAAACTATAATGTTAAACAGCACAGTACGAAGTGAAAATTTCTGCAATGTTGCAAACACGGCGTTAGGAAACATCCCTTTCTAAAATAATGTTGAGATGGCGCTTTCTTCAAGCGCATTAGATTACGTGCGACGGAAAGGCCTATTACCTAAACTTAACTGTTTGCAACGGTGCTGTGTTATTCAGGTGACATATATGTTGTACTCTTTCGATAGTTCCTTTTTTTTTTGTTAAAAGAGGTTAAGTCATCGGGTAAAATACAAAAAAACGATGGAACTGGCTCCGTTGAGTCAACTGGATAGACCTAATTATTATCTATGACCACTTATAAGATAAACATTCCTATAACTGCAATGGATGGGGATTTTCTTCAAAAGTTTATAGTAGCTCAACTGTTCACCAAATTCGATACCCAGTATGGAAGCTGAAGATTCATTATTCATTACAAAAAGACACTCGACCCTATCTTGAGTCGGTTGATTCCAACCACGACCTATCATCCTGTTCATTTAAAACCAATTTTAATGTTACCATCCATTTACAATTACGTCATAAATCTATTTCTTTGCGCTTCAGGCCTTCCGACTACGGTCTGTGTTGATGTCTCAACTCGCCATGCGAATTCACCACCCGTCTCATTACCGGATTTAATCACCTAACAATATGAAATGATGAGTACAAATCATGGAGCTCCTCATTATACTGTTTTCACAATCGTACTACTACTTCTACTACTACTACTACTACTACTACTACCCTTCTCTTAGGTACAAATATTCTCTCTAGTACCCTGTTCCCAAGACCGCGGTAGCACAGTGGTTAAGGTGCTGTGCTACAAATCGGAAGGTCGCTGGTTCGTTGACATAATCCTTCCGATCGCACTATGGCCCTGGGGTCGACTCAGCCTCTAACAAAAATGAGTACCAGGAGTATTTCCTGGGGTTAAAGCCGGCCGGTGCGTAAGGCAGACAACCTTACCACTATCCTGGGCCATTGTCACGTAATCTGGGAACCTTAACTTCATGGAACCCTCTGGGCACCTCGGGCTTGTAATGGGACTGATTTACCTTTTACCCTGTTCCCAAATATCATCAATTTATTCCCTAACGGTAAGAGATCAGGCTACACATCGTACAGAACAAATGATTATATATAAACGTATTTCAGTTTGTTAGTTGTTGGACAGAATACAGGGCGACAGAATATTCATAAATGAATTTTAAAATTAGGTAAAAATATTCTCTCCAGCACCCTGCTACAGCCAAATATCATCAATCTAATATATTCACTTACGGGAAGATATCATTACTTACTTACTCCATGGAGCAGCGTCGTTCTTGAGAAGCTAACCGGTTCTCAGCTAGTAAAGAAATACACTGCACTTTATGGAACCCGAAGGTTCATTACCGCATTCACAAATGCCGGCCACCTTTCCCTATCCTGAGCCAGGTCGATCCAGTCCATACCCCCCACATCCCACTTCCTGAAGATCCATCTTAATATTATCCACCCATCTAAGCCTGGGTCTTCCAAGTGGTCTCTTTCCCTCAGGTTTCCCGACTAAAACCCTGTATACGCCTCACCTCTCCCCCATAAGTGATATATGCCCAGCCAATCTCATTCTTCTCCATTGGATCACCCGAAAAATATTTGGTGAGGAGTACAGCTCCTCATTTTGTAGTTTTCTCTACTCCCCTGTTACCTCGTCCCTCTAGGGCCCAAATATTCTCCTCAACACCCTATTATCGAACACACTCAGCCTACGTTCCTCCCTCAATGTGAGCTATCAAGTTTCACACCCATACACAAAAGAGGCAAAACTATAGTTCTTTATATCTTGATCTTTATATTTTTGGGCTACCTACCATACAGAGCGCATAAGGCTGACAACCTTAACATCATCCTGTGCCGTTGTCATGAAGAATGGGAACCTTAACTTACTGGAACCTTCTGGGCCACTCCAGGCCTGTAACGGGACTGCTTTACCATACAGAACAAATAATCATATTAAATGTTACTGCATCCTGTTCTTTGTTAGGCAGGGTAGAGGACGACAGAAAATTCATAACTGAATTTTAAAGTAATTTGTCGAATGTAATGTGTTTTGTGTCTATTCATGAGCAGCATTTCGATTTGCGTGTAACCGTTCGCGATTTTTGGGCAATTCAAAAATTGTAAAACACGATTATATTAAAGTATGGTATGGTTCTTATTTTATATGGAAACTGTGTTTTCCTCTGCAAAATTAGTTTAAATGAAGGCTACCTAATAACCATTGTTGCAGGAATCGTCATAACACTGTATCAGTCAATCAAATAAACTTATATCCTAATCAGGATGCGGTCACAGGACTTTGATCGAGATTTCATGTACAAAAGTTGTCAGTTTTTTTTCCGTGGCCTTAGTCCGCACGCGAACTATACCGACAGAGCGGCCGCCGCCGGTCGGCCAAGTTAGTGCCAACTTTTGCGGATAGAGGAGTGTCACGTGGTCAGCGCAACGGGTCCCCACAGCCGTTAATCTCTGTTTTCTAGATCTGGAGCCGCTACTTTTTTCATTCAAGTAGCTCTTCAATTGGCCTCACGAGGCTCACGATGCTGAGTGGACCCCGTTCCAGAACCCACTACTACTCAGAAAATCTGGTAGCGCCGGGGATCGAACCCGGGACCTCTGTATCTGTAGCCAGAAACTCTGACCACTAGACTACAGAGGCGGTCCAAAAGTTGTTAGTTACTTGATAAAACTTTACAGGATTCTGCCGTTTATACTGCCATTTCACGTTACTATGTACAAGCCTACTATTACAGTCTAATGGCGGCTCACTGTTGGCCTACGTATAGCGACCAAGTAAGTAGCTTTGTAAATGCTGTATGCTTTCTACTGGGTAATTCCCCTGCGTCTGAATTTTGCCTGTTCCATCTTCATAGGCGGATACCTATCCGCGTATGAAGATGGAACAGAGTGTTCCGAAACGTCGGCATACAAAATTCAGACGCCGGGGAATTACCCTGAAGAAAGCATACAGCATTCAGAACAAGGCGAAAGTTTGAAATCAAAATTAGCTTTGTAAATATTTCTTCTTGAACATAGTGTATGTCTGTGCCACAGTAACACAAACATCCATGCCCCTGGCGGGGTTGGAACCCACAATGCAAACAAGCGAGCGGCCGCAGACCTACGCCTTAGACCGCGCGGCCACTGGGACCGGCATGAGTTATTACCAGGTCTATTTAATGTTTGGCGCAAACTACATTTTATTAACACTCAGTGCTGAAGGAAAATAATTTTACAGCAGTTCTGGTAGAAAGGTAAGAGTAAAGTGATCCCGTTACAGACCCGGTGTGGCCCAGACGGTGGGTAGAGGTAGAGCTCTTCTCTTCCATGACCGCGGCACTAGAAGGGGGTGAGTGGTCAGCATCACGCCCCGGCCGCACTTTACCCCCGGGAAAGACCCGGTACCCATTATACAGGAGGCTGGGCGGGTCCCAGGGCCGATCTGCACGGGCGGAAAATCTCGTCCCCACCGGGATTCGATCCCGGACCGTTCAGCCCGTAGCTCAGTCGCTATACCGACTGAGCTGCCCGACTCACTCTGGTAGAAAGCCTCCACATTTTATTTGCACGCAGTTCGTTAAATTACAGAATGTATAACATTATTATTTTGTGTTTTGAGTGTTTGAGTTTCCTTACAGTAACACCCTGTATTTTAAAACAAACCGAGATATTTGCCCTCTTAATCCAAACGAATTCACCATTCATTAGCACATTACAAGCGATGACACTTCTGACTTCGATTCGGAAATTTCCAATTCCGAATCCCCTCTATGAATTGAATATCTAGAGAAGTTTCGTGACCCAGGTCTATTTCTCCTGTCCAACGCCGGGACATTACCTTAAATTAGGCCACGACCACTTCCACCCTCATAACTTCCAGTCTTTCAGCGCTCAATGTTTACAGCTTGTTAAAACAAAATACATCCATCAGCCGAAATTTACGTTACTCAGACCGTACTTATTCTCACAATTAATACATCGACCAACAGATGCACTTAATAAAGTCCAATTTGTGACAAGTAATAATGTCCTATGTGTTTCGGCACAGCGGTGCCATCCTCAGGGAGTATTTCAGATCGAAGGAATACAATTCAGTATACTACACCGACCGACACGACACCCTCCAAACGGTTCACACACATGAGATCCCTTCGTTAACACGAAGACCGAAAGAGATGTTTGTACGTCTGCTGCTTAGAGAATATAAAGAGCTAAAAGCGTGTACCTGGAAAGAATATCACATTGTGTTGATATCACAACAGTGCAATGTTATGCTTATCAATTTCATGTAGTTTAGAATTTCAATATTTCAGTTACTCCAGTGAGGACGATGCATAACCTGATTAGCGCGTTGGGATTGCATTACTTTGATCTGAAAGACTCCCTGAGGCTGACACCCCGGCGTCGAAATATGTAAAAGGTAAACATAAAATGCAGCCTAGAAAAGGCCACGAAGGGCCAGAGGGGGAGTAGAGGTATAGCTCTACTCTTTCTTTAAATTCGGCGCCAGATGGGGTGGTCAACGCCACGACTCAGCCGCTTTACCTCCGGGTAAGAGACTCTGTACCTATAATACATGCGACCTGGTGGGCCCCAGGGCCGGTCTAGACGGGTGCGAAAAATCTCGCCCCCACCGGGATTCGATCCCCGGACCGTCCAGATCGTAGCAAGTCGCTATGCCGACTGGGATATTCCGGCCCGACTCAGCCTCTAACAGAAATGAGTACCAGGAGTATTTCCTTGGGGTTAAAAAACGGCCGGTGCGTAAGGCTGACAACCTTACCACCATTCTGTGCCGTTGTCATGAAATCTGGGAACCTTAACTTTCTGGAACCCTCTAGGCACCTCGTGCCTGTAATGGGACTGATTTACCTTTACCATGGCCGGTGCGTAAGGCTGACAACCTTACCACCATCCTGTGCCGCTGTCACGAAATCTGGGAACCTTAACTTCCTGGAACCCTCTGGGCACCTCGTGCCTGTAATGGGACTGTTTTTACTACCATTCTTCTAGTTTGCAGCGAATGAATCGCAAATTCCGTCATATTATAAAGTCAGTTGCAAGTACATTCGGTGGTGTGCTGGCTTACTGAGAGCTTCCAATAACAATAATTCGCTTTTTTGCTTATTAAGATTGTAATGTCATTTTAATCTGCTTAATGTACATATGACATTATTCAATAAACTATCAAAGTTCGAACTCCATTTCAGTAACCCCATAAAATACGGATGTATTCATGTGGATTTGCATGTATTTCACAGGTAAAGAATTTTTTTGTCAACGGAACAAATGTACTATAGGGCAGAACAAGCGGTTAATATCAAACAGACAGGCACTTTTATGTGGAACATCAAAGTGACGGATCCTTTTACAGTGGGCACCAAAGTGCCGCGGCGGAGTGGACGTGAAAATTACATCACAGTTCTCCAAATTATGGTTCGCGGATGACGACTGGCTGGATGAGGAACAATGAAACTGACTCAACCACCCGAAAAATGAGAGTTGGTTAAAAAAAACCGAAATGTTCACTTGAAAACTGATTTAACCGCATAATAGTCGGACCGAGCATGGTGGGTTCAGCGCAAGTTTTAACCAGGAAGTAGCAGATATTCTCACGCTTTTTACTTGGTGCTCTTCAGTACCGCCAGCAAATCAACGAACGCCTCTTTACACGGGTGGCATACAGTCCTTGTATATTGATATTTGAGGTTCCCACGATACTGCGTTTTGCGAGCGCATTTTCTGTTATGTGATGCCGTGTAGATTCTGTGGAATATGTTACATTCATCTTCCGGAAACGTGTTTGTACCTATGGACCGAAGTACAGGGTGGGGCATAAATATCTCCCACTTTTTGAAGAGGTATAAAAAAAATATGAAAGAAGCCATCTAGAAAAAAAATTGAATATATTTCTGAAAAGTATATTAAAAACAGTTTTTAAATGGATTTTAAAAATCAGATCAGACATAGGGTGGCCGTCGTTGGCAACACATTGCTGAAGACGTTCCCGGAAGTTCTTCATCACTCTCCGGGTTAGCTCAGGCGGAATGGAGTCGATTTCCTGTTGGATCCTTTCCTTAAAATCCTCAAGAGATC
>Ga0131853_10005580_pt1 | contig 22707 bp, 23 predicted proteins | sample TergutLab28metaG_FD_92764 | JGI IMG/M metagenome (GOLD analysis project Ga0131853, IMG submission 92764) | Labiotermes labralis P1 segment gut microbial communities from Petit-Saut dam, French Guiana - Lab288 P1 (version 2) (version 2) | ecosystem: Host-associated > Arthropoda: Insects >...
CTGACGGCGCGATGATGTCCAACGAAGGGCGTGGATACGTGCTCAGACGCTTACTCCGACGTGCTGTTCGTCATGGAAAAGACCTCGGTGTCAAAGGGGCGTTCCTATACCAATTAGCCCCAGTTGTAGCAGAAATCATGAAAGACTTCTATCCAACCGTTGCAGAAAAAATTGAATTCATCCAAAGCATCATCAAAGACGAAGAAGACCGTTTCCTACGCACCCTTGCAGACGGGGAGAAGCGATTTAACGAAATGGCAATAGGTAACTCAGAAATCACGGGAGCTGATGCCTTCATGCTTTATGACACATACGGCTTCCCATTTGAATTAACCCTAGAACTAGCTGAAGAACAGGGATTAACAGTTGACAAAGCAGGATTTGACGTTGCCATGGAAGAACAGAAAAATCGTGCCAGAAATGCCCGGGGAGAGGCTGAGTCAATGACAGCGCAAAACGAAGTATTACTTAACTTTACTGAAAAATCAGAGTTTATTAACGGATATGAAGGCGATTCGAGGGTTATCCTTTTATTGGATGAAGAGGGAAAAGTAGTGAGTGAACTTTTTGGAGAAGGACAGGTCATTTTAGATAAAACGCCGTTTTATGCTACAAACGGTGGACAAGTTGCAGATGTTGGATTTCTTATGAATGATGATACACATGCTAGAGTTATAGATGTGACCAAAGCACCTCATGGACAACATTTACACACAATTGATTTGTGTGATGAATTAAAAGTTGGAGATCTCATCATGCCGTTCGTAAAAACATTTAAGAGACATTTGATTGAACGTAACCATACGGCAACTCACTTGCTACACCAAGCGTTAAAAGATGTACTTGGTTCGCATGCTAATCAAGCGGGTTCATCGGTGAATGCTGACTATTTGCGTTTTGATTTTAATCATACGAATGCTTTGGAAGCGTGGGAATTAGAGAGGATTGAGCGAATTGTTAACGAGAAAATATATAAAAAACTCGTTGTTAAAATTGAAGAAATGACCCTAGATAAAGCGAAAGAAAAAGGGGCAATGGCATTATTTGGTGAAAAGTATGATACAGAAGGTGTCCGAGTCGTAACAATTCAAGAAGAAGAGCTTGAGGAGGATTACAGCATCGAACTTTGTGGCGGCACACATGTTTCCAACACAGCAGAAATTGGTCTCTTCAAAATCACAAGCGAATCAGGCATCGGAGCAGGTATTCGTCGTATTGAAGCTGTCACATCCAAAGGGGCTGTTGACTATCTAAATACTTATGAAACACGTATCAACAACCTTGCAACTAGCTTAAAAGCAAAACCAAACAACCTAGAAACACGTGTTGAAACCTTAGTGACTGAACTATCAAACACCAAAAAAGAACTAGAATCCCTAAAAGCACAAATGGCCAACAGGGAAGTAGCAGACTTGGTAAACCAAGTTCAAGTCGTAAATGGCTTTAACGTCCTAACAGCACGCATCAACGGCGTAGCCATGAATGACTTAAAAACAATGGTTGACGAGTTTAAACAAAAATTAGAACATGTAGTTATTGTTCTTGCAAGTGCCACGGATGATAAAGTTTCCCTTGCATGTGGTGTAACAAAAGAATATACAGAAAAAGGCCTAAATGCTGGCAAAATCGTCAAAGAAATCGCACAGATTTGTGGTGGAAACGGTGGCGGAAGGCCTGATATGGCTACAGCCGGTGCTAAAAATGCCGACAAACTTGAAGAAGGTTTTGCAAAAGTCATCGCGATTATTGAAGAAATCTAAACAAAACCCTTTAAATTTCGATGAAAATAGTGTAAAATAGAAAGTGGCATAAAAAATGATTCAAAAAATAAGGCGGGTGGACAATATGCTAAACAATAGAACCATGATGCTTGATCAGTTGAAAAATCAACTAGATCAAAGCTCACACGTAGAAAGAATTTTATTAGAAGTCCTTACATCATTGGAGGCAAAAGGATATAATCCAGTTAATCAAATCGTGGGGTATTTGATTTCAGGAGATCCAGCATATATTTCAAGTCACGAAGGTGCGCGCGGCAAGATCCAGCAAGTCGAACGTGATGAAATTATCGAAGTTTTAATGACACGATTTATTGAGCATGTTAAATAATGAAAACATTAGGACTTGATTTAGGAGATAAAACCCTGGGCATTGCCATTAGTGATGCATTGGGTATGATGGCTCATGGCGTAGAAACATTCACGTTCAAAACAGCCCATTATAAGCATGCCCTTAAATACATTGTGGCGTACATGAAAAAAGAAAATGTATCGACAATTGTATTAGGGTTGCCAAAAAATATGAACAATACCGAGGGAGAGCGAGCTGAAATCAGCAGACGCTTTGCTAAAAAATTAGAAGCTGCTACTGGAGTGGAAGTCATTCTTTGGGATGAACGATTAACAACTGCACAAGTGGAGCGCACCCTAATTGCAGGTGGTGTTCGTCGTGAAAATCGGAAACAACATATTGATAAATTAGCTGCAACGGTTATTTTACAAAGCTATTTGGATAGAATATCTAAATAGGTTGCTATTCTGGATAGAATATCCAAATAGGTGTTGTTTTTAGAATAGCAAAGCTAGAAATGATTGAAACTACCTTGATGACAAGGGGTAATAAAAAGAGGTGTAGACAATGTCAGAAGAAATTGCAGAAATGAACATGTTAACAGTGATTAACGAAGAAGGAGAAGAAATCGAATGTGAAATTTTATTCACTTTTGATTCGCCTGAATACAAAAAAGATTATGTGGTTTATATGCCAATTGGCGATGAGTATATAGATGAAGATGGTTATCCTGAAATTCATGTATCGTCTTATACAACCAATGAAGATGGCGAGGGTGGCGGACTTGAGCCAATCGAGGACGAAACTGAATGGGATATGATTGAAGAAGTTGTTGCTTCTTTTATTGAAGCCCAAGAAGAGGATGACGAACCTGAACCTATTAATTAAATCGCATTAAACGGACCGCGTAGTCCGTTTTTGCACGTAGAATTAGAGGAGTTTATAATTATGTTGAAAAGTTTTTTGAGATTTATTGCGACCTTAGCGGTTATTGCTGGAATTATGTTTGGGGGTTATTTGTTTGTGCTACATACGATTGATACGCATAGTTATGTGGCCATTGATGAAGATGCATCACCGGATGATTTCTTTATTGTGGAAATTACACCAGGGATGCGTGCCAGTCAAATTGTTGAAATCTTATATGAGCAGGATTTGATTCGTCATGAATTAATTGCTAGATTGCTTGTGAGGTTTAATGGTTGGGGAACGATTCAGGTAGGGGAATATGAGGTTTATGCGGGGATGTCTCTTGAGGAAATGTTTAAGTTGTTTGAGGGACCAGATGGAGATTATGTCGATGTTTGTGAGTTGAATACTTGTGTGATCATACCAGAAGGGTGGGAGCTTGATCAAATTGCTAGACTTATGGCAAATCACGATGATATCAATGTTGATATTTCCAGAAGAAGGTTATTAGAATTATGGGCAAATGAGGAATTCTTAGCTGAATTGATTGAAGAATTTTGGTTTTTAACTGACGAGATTTTGCATCCAGATATTCTCTTCCCATTGGAAGGTTATTTCTATCCGATTAGACATGAAATTCCATTAGATGTAGAAGATGCACGTGAGATGACACGTGTTATGTTAAGAATGTCTGAGCGTATGTTTGCAAGGTATCGTAATCAAGTGGAAGAACATGATTGGACAATGCACGAGATTTTGACATTTGCTTCAATTGTACAAGGTGAAGCAGCGAATGTTTCTGAGATGGCGGGAATTTCGGGTGTTTTCCACAATAGATACGACATAAATTACCCATTTAGAAGTTGCGTAACTGTACATTACTTTTATCCAGGTGAGCGACAGATGCATGTCACAATTCCGATGTCACAAACTCCATCACCTTTTAACACATATATCCTCGCTGGATTGCCTCCAGGTCCAATTAATAGTCCTCAAAGAGCAGCGATTGATGCAACATTAGAGCCTGTGGAACACGATTATTTCTTCTTTATCGGAGACATTTACAATTGTGTTGATGGTGGAACAATGTTTTCTAGGACTTTGGATGAACACAATCAACTTGTTGCACGTTACATAAATCAGCCTTGTCCAACAGATTAAAAGTGAATGGGAGGAAGAATGAAATGAAAAAATCAATGAGAATATTATTAGGTGTGGCGATTGCCGTTGTCGGTCTAATCGTAACTTTAGTTATCATGAGCAACATGCAGGACAATAACGCAAATCAGCCAATTGATCCAGACGACCCAGGCTCGGCGTTGTTGCCATTTGTAGGTGTTCAAGAAATGAATAACATATTAGACAATACAAGTGGAGAAGGACATTTTGTTTATATCGGACGAGCTTCATGCCCTGCTTGTCAAAGATTTGAGCCAGTTTTCAAAGACTTGTTAGAGGAAATGGGACAGACCATGAAGTATTTTGAAATTGATCGTTTGTGGGAAGATGAGCGAGATGCAGTGGGTGAGGTCATTGAGAGAATGGGAGGTATTAGCCATGTACCATCACTAGCTTTCATTCAGAATGGCGAGACAACAATCATTACTGGGGTGGATTTTTTAAGCACCGATAACGACGAAACTAGGGAAAGTGTAATGGAATTCTTCGATGCTCACGGCGGACTAAATTGATTTAGGACTTTCGCCTAAAGGTGAAGCTTTCAACCCAGTATCAGACTATAAAAGAGGGAAGTTACAAATGAAGAAATCAACGAAAATATTAATAGGTGTAGTGATTGCTCTTACTGGCCTTATTGTGACTTTGATTGTCATGAGCAATATGCAGGACAATAACGCAAGAAATCATTCAGAATCAGTGAGGTTACCGTTTGTGGGTGTTCAAGAGATGCATGACATACTGGATGATGCGAGTGGTGAAGGGCACTTTGTCTATATTGGACTTAGCACTTGTCCAACTTGTCAGCGATTTGAACCTGTACTTATAGATTTACTTGAAGAAATGGAACGTTCTATGCGTTATTTCGAAATTGTCCGCTTGCGAGATGCTGGTGAAGATGCTGGTGTGAGAGAAATTCTAGATCGAATTGGAGAATTTGATGGTGTTCCAGCACTTGCATTCATTCAGAACGGTGAAGTGACAATCTTCGAAGGAAGAGAATTTCTCAGTAGAGATGATGATGCAACACATGAAAATTTAAGAAATATTTTTGATGCTCACGGCGGTTTGAGATAATAGGCTTCCCCTAGAATGAAACTAGACTAAAAGTTCACCATTTTCGGAAAAACGACCAAAAAGTGAAACTTTCCCAATGATATAGGCATAAAAAGTTCACCTTTTTCAGAAAAGCGGCCAAAAAGTGAAACTTTCCCAATGATATAGACCTAAAAAGTTCACCATTTTCAAAAAAATGGCGAAAAAGTGAAACTTTCCTAGTGATATAGACCTAAAAAGTTCACTATTCCCGAAAAATCAGCGAAAAAGTGAAACATCAGTGTTTAGGCACTGATCAATGATAATATTAATTTAACAAAGTAAAACACTCGGGTTACGGGTGTTTTCTCACGAATGAGAGTGATTTACAATGGAACAACTTTATGAACATAATACCATCCTAGATACAGCTTTTAAGATACTCACTCATGATGAACTATCCCTGGAAATGAAAGCTTACGCCCAAGAACATGATATACCCATTATCGAAGACAGTGGTTTGGAGACAGTATTACAATTCTTGAAATTAAAAAAACCAAAGCGAATTTTAGAAATCGGCTCTGCCATCGGCTATTGGTCAACCATGATTGCGCGTCACACTGACGCAGAAGTTGTGACCATTGAGCGCGACCATGAAAATTATGAAAAAGCATGCGAATATATCGCCAAGTCTAGTGTTCGAGACAAAGTGATGATTCACCAAGCAGATGCTTTGGACTTTGATATTTCTTTATTCAAAGGGCAAATTTTTGACGTCATTTTCATTGACGCAGCAAAATCAGCCTATCAACGCTTCTTTGAAAAATATGAACCTTTTTTAGCTCATGATGGCTTAATGATATCTGACAATCTCCTTTTCCACGGTCATATCTTCATAGATAGAGAAGATTTAAGCCGCAACTTACGCGATCTAACAAGAAAAATCAAAACTTACTCTACATGGTTAGCAGAGCATCCAGACTATGAAACAATTTTCCTACCACTAGGAGATGGTATCGCCTTTAGCTATCGCATATAGGAAATATTAATATCCACAGCCCAAAATTTTCTCAAAATCCATCAAACCCATGATTTGAGAAAAAAATGCTAATAAAATAGAATAAAATTTTCTCAAACCCCCATCAAACCCATGATTTGAGAAAAAATGCTAATAAAATAGAATAAAATTTTCTCAAACCCTCATGAAATCCACAATTCGAGAAAAAATCAGAGCAGAGATTTGCAATTTCTCAAACCACCACATATCATAAATAGGAGGTATTAGGCGATGAACAAAAAACCAGAAATACTAGTTACACCAAAAGATTTAGCTGAAATCAAATTGCTAGCAGAAGCTGGTGCTGATGCCTTTGTCGTTGGTTCGGAAAAATTTATGATCTGTGGTCGTGGCTATTTTGATGACACTGAGATAGAGGGGGCTGTGGAACTTGCTCACCGATTAGATAAGAAAATTTATTTAGCAGTTGATGCTATTTTCCCAAATGACCTGTTAGAAGAACTTGCTACTTACTTGCAAATAGTTGAAAAAATAAAGTTTGATGGTATTCGCTATGCCGACTTAGGAGCTTATATGCTTATTAAAGAAGCCATTCCAGATATACCATTACACTTCGTTGACCAGATGATGCTCACCAATTACGAAACGGTGAATTACTGGTCTGACCGTGGCATTCATCGCATCCGAATTGCACCAGAGCTTACTTTGGAAGAGATTTTAGAGATCAAGGCTCGTGCTTCTTGCGAGGTCGAAATTTTGATCCAAGGTGCCTCCATGATGTTCACCTCTCGCAGAAAGCTGGTCGAAAATTACCTGGACTTTCAAAAAAGCGTTGGTAAAGGTGTAGAAATCTCTAAAAATGAAAATACTTTGTACGACCCTGAAAGAGAGCTGTATTATCCCATCCTTGAAAATACCCATGGCACCCATATTTTTAGTGGGGCCGACATTTGCATGATTGATGATCTGAAGGAATTGCTAGTTGCTGGGATTGATGTTCTATATATCGAAGGTTTTACATACGATAGTGAGAATTTGATTAAACTAATGATGTTATATAAAATGGCAATCGAATTAGCAGTGGTCGATCCAGAAAAATATTTGAAAGTGGGGATGGCTTTATATGGGGAAGCCAGCAAGTTGCAAGGGAAAAATCGAAAAATAGATCGCGGTTTTTACTACAAGCCGACGATTTATAAGAATCAAAGCAAATCAAGTGGATTTGATTTATAAAGGAGATGGATTGTATGAATACAACAGAAATTAGAAGAGAAGCAAAGCAAAGATTACAAGGCAGTTGGGGATTAGGGAATGGGGCGATTTGGTTGGCTATGATTCTACCTTTGATACCTATCTTTACCATTACGCCATTGTTTGGACCGATTGAGTTAGGACTTGATCAATTAATTCGAATTTTCTTTGCTGCACCACTAACTGTTGGCGTTAGATGGATTTTCCTTGGTGTCATCGATCGAGAGAAAAAAGACATTGGTAGCTTATTTGATGTTTTTAGAAATTACTGGCGTGTTATTGGGATCACATTTATAAGTGGCTTATTTATAACATTGTGGTCTTTGGCACCCCTTATTCCGGCACTTATTATTGGCGGCTTAGTGCTGGCATTAGCATTTGCGATTGAGAGTGTTGTGATTGTTATTCTGGGAATTCTCATTATGATTATCCCGTCAACATTCTTTGCAATTTGGGCAAGAATACGTTATGCTCAAGCAACTTATATCTTAAAAGATAATCCTACAATGGATTTTATGGCGACCATTACGAAAAGTAAGGAATTAATGAAGGGGAATTTATGGGCGTATTTTAAACTAGAATTGTTTTTCTGGATCTGGTATTTGCCATTATTTATTTTTGCTGTTTTTACAATTGGAACGATGATTGCAGTTTTCGTACCACATCTTAACGCGATCAGCAGGTATGCACATCATCCAGCAATGCTGGAAATGTTTATCATGAATGTGATTGATGATGTCCTTCTTATGGGAGTAGGCCTTGCAGTGATAGGACTTCTTATTTCAGGGTTATATGCACTGGGTATTACTTTTTATATTGGGCCATATCAAGCTGCTGCTAAAGCCATGTTTTATAGAAAGCTAAATTCGCAAAAAGTTAGCCATGAGGATGGGTTCCAAGCAGAAGAAACCTTCGAATTTTATTCAAACTCACCTCGCCCAGTTGAAATGAATGTTGAAGAAATATCTAGTAACGACCATTCAGAATATGGGCTTCGTGATCCAGACGAAGATTAAGCTATATGAGGAGGTGTCAATATGGCACGACCGATTGTTTCAGAAGTTGTAAATGGAAAAAGAATTATTGTCAAAAAGCCAGAATTATTGGCACCGGCAGGCTCATTAGAAAAATTGAAAATTGCCGTTCGCTATGGCGCGGATGCAGTGTTTATTGGTGGTCAGGAATTTGGCTTACGCTCTAATGCTCAGAATTTCTCCTTGGAGGAGATTCATGAGGGTGTCCTATTTGCTAAAGACTTTGGTGCAAAAATTTATGTGACGACCAACATCATTGCGCATAATGAAAATATCGCTGGTCTAGAAGCATATTTAAGTGCCTTAGGTGAGATTGGGATAACTGGAGTCATTGTGGCTGACCCATTGGTCATAGAGGCTTGTAAACGCGTGGTGCCTCATCTTGAGCTTCATCTCTCTACCCAGCAATCGACCATGAATCACCTAGCAGTCAAGTACTGGCAAGAGGAAGGATTACACCGGATTGTCCTTGCTCGTGAAACAACAAAAGACGAAATTCGCACCATTATGGAGAAAACGAATATTGAAATCGAAGCTTTTATCCATGGTGCCATGTGCATCGCCTATTCAGGACGTTGTGCATTGTCCAACCACATGACGGCACGGGATTCAAATCGCGGTGGCTGTTGTCAATCCTGCCGTTGGGAATTTGATTTAGTGGCTGATGGCGAGCGTGTGTATACTGACGAGGATGTCCAATTTTCCATGAGTCCTAAAGATTTGAATTTGTTACGACAGGTACCAGAAATGATTGAAATGGGCATCGACAGTTTAAAAATCGAAGGGCGCATGAAATCCATTCACTACATCGCCACCGTGGTGAGTGCTTATCGAAAAATTATCGATCGCTACTGTGCCGATCCAGATGGCTTTGTTTTCGATGAAAAATTGATGGAAGAATTAGAAAAATGCGCCAACCGTCAAGTGGCACCAGCCTTTTTCCAAGGTATTCCTGCTAGTGATGAGCAAATGTACGACAACCGTGATGAACACCCAACCCAAGATTTCATCGGGCTGGTCATTGATTACAACAAAGAAAGTCAAATTGCAACAGTCGAGCAAAGAAATCATTTTAAACCAGGGCAAAGGGTTGAATTTTTCGGCCCCAACATCCCAACGACATCATGCATAGTTGGCGAAATTATAGATGAAAAAGGCAACATTCTTGACGCAGCCCGTCACCCAAAACAAATTGTTAAATTTAAAGTACCTTTCGTAGTCAACCCGTTTGATATGATGCGAAAATGTTAGCATATAGGAGAGAAGAAAATGGGATTATTCAGCAAATTTAAAAAATCAAAACCAGCCAAAAAAGAGATGACCTCAGTGAGCTTCGTCTTATTAGACCGTCCTGAAGTGGATTTTAAGCAACTAGCAAATGACCTACAAGCAGATTGGGGAATTGAATTAGCACTGGATGAATCGGCCGCAGAAGAAAAAATGATTGTCACCCAAATCGACGACATGCAAGTCGCCATTTCCCTTATAGACGCACCCATCCCAAATGGCGAAGCAGTCGAAAATGCCAAAACAAATCTCCTCTGGGAAGATGCTGTTCCTACCGCCGAAAAGCACCAAGCCCATCTCCTCATTGCAGTACTTCCAGGTGGCAAACCACTCTTAGAAACAGCCAACCTATTCGTAAAAATCTGCGCCAGCTGCTTAAAACAACCAACCGCTCTCGCCATCAACGCATTAGGCTCAGTCTTAGAACCAACCTTCTACATCGACTCAGCCAAAATGGCAGTAGAAAAAGGCATATTCCCAGTTCTCAACCTAGTATTCTTCGGCTTTTACACCAGCGACCAAAAAACTTGGTCTGGCTACACCTATGGCTTAGAAGACCTAGGAAAACAAGAGATCGAAATCATAAACAGCACCCAACCTGTCGATGAGATCATGAACTTTATGACAGACATCGCCTCCTATCTCATGGATGCTGACGTAACCCTCAAATCAGGCGAAACCATCGGTTTCACAGCCGAACAAAAACTATCCATCACAGAATCAAAAGGCGTTGCCATTGCTGGGAAAACCTTGAAAATAGGATTTTAAGACTTTCTGTTTCGCAGAAGTCTTTTTTTTACAGTAAGAAAGTGGTATAATCGTTAGATGTGTAGTTTAGGTTTTCCCATTGGGGATTGGCAGTAAATACAACCAATGAAAATTTATATGAATGGAAGTGATGCAGGATGAAAATTAGGAAAATGCGATTTAAAAACCATAAAGTTTTGAAAAATTTAGAAGTCGACCTTACAAATGAGAATGGTGAGCCATTGGATATTATTGTTTTCATTGGAGATAACGGTGTAGGGAAGACCCAACTATTGAAGTCGATTGTAGATGCTATTGATATGCACACTTCAGAATTTGGTTTTCAAATGAGCTTTGTAAGAAATGAATTATATTTTTCTGATAGTTCGACAGTACTTATTATGGATGAAATTGAGGAAGAAGAAACTGATCAAGAAGAAGTTCGTTTTATGAAACTAGATGAGGGAGAGATGGTTGTTTGGATGCCGGCAGAACTTAACATTGAAAAAACAACTCATTTTGTACCTGAGGGACGTATTTTTGTGGAATGGGCGAATCAATGGGCATTAGCCGATGTCAGTGACTATATCATCAAAGCCATCAACGAAGCCCTCTACGAGAACCAGGACAAGATTTCAAGTGAAATGATTGCTGATAAATGCAATGAGTTTAATCATATATTTGAAATTTTAAACCTTGATGTGAAATTGAGAGGTGTTGTAAAGGAGCTACCTATCTTCGAGAATTCGGCAGGAGAAACTTTCGATATCCATGAACTTTCCTCAGGAGAAAAGCAATTATTTTTCAGGCTACTATCCCTAAAACGCCTAAATGTCAACAATGCTATCATTATTATTGATGAGCCTGAAACATCACTCCATCCTGAATGGCAAAGAAAGGTCATTGAAGTCTATAAAAAAATTGGTGAAAATAATCAGCTCATTCTTGCAACACATTCTCCTTTTGTTATCGGAAGCGTCCCGTCTGAGAGTATTCGAATCATGAAGAGGAATAAAGTTGGTCGAATCGAAGTATTGCATCAAAATGAAAATGATAAAAGCTACGGAAAAAGTGTAGAAGATATATTGAAAATAACAATGGATTTGGACAGTCTAAGAGATGAAGCTACAACAGAAAAATTGAGCAGATTGGGTGAATTATTGCAATGTGATGGCTACGACACTGAAGAATACAAAAGCTTGATGTATGAAATGAAAAAACAGCTCGGCACAGCAGATAAGGATATTATGCGACTTGAGATGGCACAATCAATAAGGATGAGACAATATGCTAAAAGTGAATAAAACAGTAGAGCCATCATTCTTCACAGCATTTAAGAAGAAAAATAAACCTGCCAATTGGAAAGATTACGAAAAATATCATGAAATCAAGGGGAAGCTGAAATTACATATGCTAGGTGAAGAGCAGAATAATTATTGCCCTTACTGTGAGCGTAACATCCCAAGCAAGGAAGATGGACACATTGAGCATGTGAGACCGCGTGCAAAATATCCTCAGGAGTTTCAAAACTATGAAAATTTGATTGTCTCTTGTGACGCTAATGAAACTTGTGGAAAATATAAAAGCAACCATTTTTTCGATGATTTTATCAACCCTGTTGAAAAAGATCCGAAGAAATTTCTTACGTTTGACATTTATTCAGGTGAAATAATTCCTCTCCAAGGAAAAGGGGAATCAAACTACCAAAATGCAGCCCGCACCATCGAAATTTTGAATTTGAACGGAAAATCCTTACTGAACCAACGAGTTTTTTTTATTGAAATGTTGGCGAATATGAAACAGGACTATGATGAAAATGAATTTTGTGAGAATTTACGATCATTCATCGAAAATGGACAAAATTTTAAAACGATAACAGAATTGTACTTAGAGAATTAGCAATCATCAAAATGCCAACTAACAATTGGCATTTTTTTATACTCAACCTCATAAACTTTAAACTAACACATGCTGCTTTATGGGGGAAGAAAAAATGAAGAAATGGATGAGCGGATTTCTTTTAGTGCTGGTTTTACTAGTAGGGGTAATGGTAAGAACAAAACAAGTAGTTTATGGAATAGATGGCATCGGGTCACGTTGTGGCGTTTTGATGGAACAGACAACCGGGCGGGTGATGTTTGAAAAATGCGCAGATGATGAAATGTATATTGCCAGCATCACGAAGATTTTGACGGCGGTTGTGGCCATTGAGAATGGGAATTTAGATGATTGGGTGGAAATTACGCGAGATGACATTTATCAGGTAGGCTCATCTTTATATATGATTGAAGGTGACCGCATGCAATTGCGAGATTTGCTGCACGGCTTGATGTTACGCTCAGGGAATGATGCAGCATGGGCCATTGCAAGGCATGTCGGTGGTGATGTGGATTATTTTGTAGGGATGATGAATGAAAAAGCACGCGAACTTGGTATGGAAAATTCCACATTTCAGAACCCATCAGGCCTTGACGAAACCACCTATAATCTATCAACCGCTCATGACATGGCATTGGCACAAAGGCATGCCATGAACAATCCCATTTACCGAGAAATTTCTTACCAATCCATGCATCGGGCAACTTCTGAACAAGGTAAAGTTTTCACATGGAAAAACAAACACCGCTTAGTCAACGGTCGATACGAACATGCCATTTCAGGAAAAACAGGCTTTACCGAACAGGCCAAACGGACCCTGGTAACCTCAGCTAACAACGGAGATTTAGAACTGATTGCCGTCACCATCATCGGTGGCAACGACTGGAATGACCATATCGCTATGTTTGAATATGGCTTTGCAAATTTCAACATGCGTCAAGTGACTGACATTGGAGAAATCCAGATCCTCGAACAAGAATTGCTAGAATTAGCAGGCTTTGAGCGTTTGTTCATTCGAGAAGCTAGAACTGTTTTCCTTAGAAACGATGAACAAGTGAGAAAGCATCTTGTCTTGCAAGCGGACGATGCCAGTGGAGCGGTTGGGATGTTGGAGATCTTAGTGGATGATGAGCTTATTGATAGATTACCCGTTTATGCCTTTGAAGAAGTGCCAGTTGGTACTTGGTGGGAACGGTTTTTGAGTTGGATAATTGGGATTTAGGGGGTGATTTGTTGAAAATGGTTTAAAAATGTTTTAAATAATGGTATTCTCTCCTCGGGATTGTTTAAATTTTCATTGACAATGATCATTGTGAGGAGTATAATGTAAACATTATTGTCCATGTTATCAAAAAGGAGGTTAGTTTTATGCTTATATCTATTTTACTTTGGTTGTTATTCGGTGCTTTAATCGGATGGCTAGCAGGCATTATCATGAAGAGTCAAAAAAGCTTGGTGATGAATATCATTTGTGGTATCGTTGGCTCGTTCGTTGGAGGTTTTATTGCGTCTCTGTTTGGAATTGGAAGCGGTGGCGGATTTAATCTTGTGAATATTCTTATTTCGGTTGGAGGAGCTTGCTTGGTTATTTTCGTTGCAAGAGCACTCAAAATCATAAAATAAATATTTATTTACAACCATGCTGAGTGTGACCTTTTGAGGTTACGCTCATTTTTTTTGATTTCAAGACAGTCTCACATCTGAAAAAGTTCATTTTGATTATAAAGAGGACTTAGCTGCACTTATTATCACCAGATAAAGATACAGACAAAGCCCTCAATGCTATTATTCATGTTTGAGTATAAGCAGTGTTACTTTTCCTTTACGGAAATTTGAATGGTGGTAGTGGAACTTCCACCGTAGATGTTTCTGGTTGCAAATGTTGAGATTCATTTGATAGCAAATGCCACAGAACTAATAAATGAAATGATTCATGGAGTGGGTTAGACATTTTATTAAGCGACTCTCCTTTGTATATTTGATAAAGCATGTTGATAAGACGTATAGAATTCAAAAAAAATTCTATACGTCTTATCATATTCAATCTTCAGGAAAAGCGAATGTGTTTTCGTGTTAAGGGTCAAGAGCCGAAAAAGAAGGAATGATAAAAAGAAGCAAGATATTTTGATGCTATTTGCTATAAGAAAAGCGTTGTAGGTGCATGCTATAAGACGCTTGTCGCAATAAATTGTGAAGTCTTAAATGCCATTCGCTACATGAAAAGCGTTGTAGCTGCATGCTGTAAGACTATATCACAATAAATTGCGAAGTCTTAAATGCCATTCGCCACATGAAAAGCGTTGCCACCATCTAGCGTAAACACTGAAAATATGGTACAATAGAAAAAGCGTGCTTTTAAAGCGAAATTAATCATTAAGGTGGTAAACAGTCATGTTAACAGTATCTAACGTGAGTCTGCGATTTGCAGACAAAAAATTATTTGAAGATGTAAGTTTAAAATTTAACCCAGGTCATTGTTATGGGGTTATCGGGGCAAATGGCGCAGGAAAATCGACATTTTTACGTGTCTTATCAGGCGAAACCGATCCGAATTCTGGAGAGGTAAACTATCCAAAAGGATTGCGCATGTCGGTGTTGAAACAGGATCATTATCAATACAATGATGAAGTCGTTTTAGATGTAGTCATCAGTGGAAATGAAAAATTATTAAAAATCATGAAAGAAAGAGATGCTCTTTATGCGAAACCTGATTTTTCTGAAGAAGATGGTATTAAAGCGGGAAATCTTGAAGCAGAATTCGCAGAACTAAATGGCTATATGGCTGAATCAGATGCAGCAACTTTACTTCATGGTTTAGGGATTCCTCACGAATTACAAGACAAAAAAATGTCAGAATTAACTGGTGAGCAAAAAATCAAAGTCCTTCTAGCGCAAGCCCTATTTGGTGAGCCAGATATCTTAATTTTAGATGAGCCGACCAACCACTTAGACGTACAATCAATTAATTGGTTACAAGACTTCCTAGGAAACTTTGAGGGAACAGTTATCGTTGTCTCTCACGACCGCTATTTCTTAAACAATGTCTGTACTCATATTTGTGATGTTGATTACGGAAAAATTAAATTATTTGTTGGTAACTACGACTTCTGGTATGAGTCAAGCCAGTTATTAATCCGCATGCAAAAGGATTCTAACAAGAAAAAAGAAGACCAAGTAAAAGAATTACAAGCTTTCATCGCACGCTTCTCAGCGAATGCTTCTAAATCTAAACAAGCAACATCTCGTAAGAAATTGCTTGATAAAATCGTCATTGAAGACATGGAGCCATCAAGCCGTCGCTATCCGTTCATAGGCTTTAAACCAGAGCGTGAACCAGGTAATAACATCCTACGTGTTGAAGGGTTAACAAAAACAATTGATGGGGTTAAAGTATTGGACAACGTAAGCTTTGTTATCAACAAAGAAGAAAAAGCAGCATTCATTGGTGATGAAATTGCTGTCACAACCCTCTTACAAATCTTAGCAGGTGAATTAGAGCCAGACGCTGGTGAATTTGAATTTGGCGTGACCATTACAACTGCCTACTTCCCGAAAGATAATACAGAATTTTTCGAAGGGGTTGATTTGTCACTTGTCGATTGGCTACGTCAATATTCAATTGATCAAACAGAATCATTTATCCGTGGTTTCTTAGGCCGCATGCTCTTCTCTGGTGAAGAAGCTTTGAAAAAAGCGCGTGTTTTATCAGGAGGAGAAAAAGTGCGTTGTATGCTTTCTCGTATGATGTTAACAAGCGGAAACTTACTCATGCTTGATCAACCAACCAACCACTTGGATTTAGAGGCGATTACAGCATTAAATAACGGTCTACGTGACTTCCCAGGAATTATTCTCCTTGCAAGCCATGATCATCAATTGTTATCAACCATCTCTAACCGCATTATTGACTTTAAAGGTGACGGAAGCATTGTTGACAAAATGATGGGTTACAACGAGTATTTGGAGTTGGAAGTATAAATAGCTCTTTATAGCTAAAAGGTGAAAAATCACTTTACAAATTGATGTAAAGATGACAGAATAAGCATATTAAAAATGATGTGCAACATATCACCCGATCTACTTTCAACGTTTAAGGGAGTTCTCCTATTTTATTAGTTTTGCCACCTTTTCAACGTTATTAGGCGTAAAGGTGGCTTTTTAGTCTCCCCTGCATTTAGTAAGAAATTTAGAGCCTTAAAATCACCATGTAGTATTGATCAGATAGGCTTAATTCTGTAGCTTTGTAGAGACATTTTTTCAAAAAGTACTAGCAAAATGGTGATAGGTAGTAAACTTTACAATGCCATGTGAACGTTCTTGAACTTCTATAACATCGCTTAATTCATCGTGATTTATGACAAAACGGATAGAATACTTTACTTTTAACGCCTAAATTGTTATAATAGAGGGATGGATGATTGCAAGAAGGTTAAACTAAAGAAGAATTATAAGGTGTTGAAACTGTTTGGAAATTATTTTTCCAATGAAGATGATGATAAAAATGGTAGCTATTAACACTGATCTACTTTTAAACATAAGCATGATTTCAAATTAAAAGAACAACCAAACATAGTATGATGTGTTTGAAAGGAGCAAGATTATAAATGAAAAAATATTTAACATTGTCTACTTTATTGGCAGTTTTATTTTTATTGGTGGCATGTGATGACATTACACCAACTAACGATACAACAACAGACAATAACTCTGATACCATTGGAACAGTAGAAATTGCAGATTTGCCTGATGCAGACTTTAACCGAAATGACTATTTTATTACTGTATTAACGGGGCCAACTAGCGGTATATTCTTCCCAATTGGTGGCGGCTTCTTTCAAGTAGCTAATGCTGCGGGTTATCCTTCTAATGTAACGGCAACAGGTGCTACTGTTGCAAATATTAATGCATTGTTAACAGGTCAAGGTGAAATAGCAATTGCAATGACTGATGCTGTGACACAAGCAGTTGAAGCAACTTATGCGTTTGAAGGTGAAGATCCTGCCACTGAATTACGCACCATGATGGGTCTATGGCCAAATGTGGTTCAAATTGTTACAACTACAGATAGTGGTATTACGACATTTGAAGATTTACGTGGTATGCGTGTTGGTGTAGGTGCTCCAGGTAGTGGGGTAGAAGTGAATGCTCGAATGATGTTTGATGCGCATGGTATGACTTATGACGACGCTAATGTGGATTTCTTGAGTTATTCAGAGGCGATTGAGCAAATGCGTAATGGTTTAATCGATGCAGCATTTGTTACTTCTGGACTTGGAAATGCAACAATTATGGAATTAGGTATTGATTTCGAGTTATATTTTGTTCCGATAGATGGTGAAGCAAGAGAAAGATTAATCGCAGCTCACCCAGTATTTATTGAGTATGTAATTCCTGCTGATGTTTATGACACAGCTGGTGATACAGATAGTGTAGCAGTTATGAATGCATTGATTACGCATGAAGATGTTCCAGCGTATGTTATTTATGACTTGTTAACATTGTTCTTTAGTGAACAAGGGATAAGTACAATTCAAGGAACACACGCAACAGCTGCACGCCACTTGCGATTAGAAACTGCACTAAGAGGTATCGCAGATATTACTGTTCCTATGCATGACGGAGCGATTGAGTTCTTCCGTTCTCAAGGCCTGATGGATTAATGACTCAGAATAAATTCAGAGTAAAACAGGGGAGGATTATCCTCCTCTTGTTTTTATTTTTATTAATAGGTTATATGGGATGGCGTTTGATGCCTGATACGATTGTGCTCGTTATTCGTGATAGTCAAACTAATGAAAAAATCTTATCTGAACAAATAAGCATTGGTGACTCCTTATATTTTGGTTGGATTCACTCTCTAGATGACTTCCCTTGGGAAGAACATTTTTATATTACGCCTAATCATACCTTAATGCTTCATACGATTTCCTTTCCTTCTTTTGGTGCAGGTGTGCCTGTTGATAGAGGTGATGCTATTCGCATAGAAGATGGGTTGATTATCATGTATGAGATTAATGATGAATTTGATGAAATAGTCTGGTTAAATTCTCACTATTTTGTTCAAAGTATTACCATTAATGGTAATGTGATCATAACAGGATCAGACCTTCCTGAAAGGCGATTATATATGAGGATAGAAAAAAGATAAGTACGATGACTGGAGGAAAAAAAGTAAAATGAAAGAAAATCAAGAAATAATTAAAACACAGCAAAACATTGATGATGAAGGTGTTGCTATAACAGAAGACAAAAAGGGAACGCTTTTGGAAAAAATCTTTTACGTCTTATGCATCTTAGTTACAGGGTATCATTTATATACAGTCGTATATTTTCCTCCAACAACATTGATTCATCGCTCTTTACACGTTGGGATGATGCTGGTATTATGCTTTTTTATGTATCCTATAACTAAAAAGAAAGCGGCGAAAAAAGGAAAACTGAGGAAAGTACCGTGGTATGATTACATTTTTATGTTATTAGCTATGTCAGTTCCAATTTATATTATGACCAATTTTGAAGGGATTGTCTCTCGTTCACTTATTCCCAATACAATAGATACCATATTTGCAACGATATTAATTCTTGTTGTATTAGAAGGAATGCGTCGCAGTGGTGGTATTGCGTTACCAATTATTTGTGGTGTCTTCTTGTTATATGGTTTATTCGGTCGAAACATCCCTGGAATATTTAGACATCGCGGTTACACATGGGAAATACTTTCTAGTCATTTATTCTCTAATACAGAAGGAATCTTTGGTACTTCTGTTGCAGTTGCAGCCTCCTTTATTTTCATGTTCGTTTTGTTTGGCACAGTGATGAGTAAGACGGGCATGGGGCAATTATTTACAGATCTGGCTCTGTCAATTGCTGGTCAATCAAAAGGGGGACCAGCAAAAATGAGTGTTATCTCATCTGCTTTACTTGGGACAGTAAAGGGTTCTGCCGTTGCAAATATTGTGACAACTGGTCCTTTTACAATTCCATTGATGGATAGAATAGGCTACAAAAAAGATTTTTCTGCTGGTGTTGAAGCTGCTTCATCAATTGGTAGTCAGATTTTACCTCCTATTATGGGTGCTGCTGCTTTCATTATGGCACAGATGACTGGTTATGCGTATGGACAAATTATTATCTTTGCTCTAATACCAGCTTTGCTATTTTACTTTGGTATTATGGTGCAAGTGCACTTTCGAGCTTCGAAGACGGGATTGGTCGGATTACCAAAAGACCAATTGCCAAAAGCAAAAGAAGTTTTAAAAGAGCGTGGTCATTTATTAATTCCATTGCTTGCGTTAAACTATTTTCTGATTTTTACACCGATGACCATCAACCGTGCTGCACTTTATACCATCATTATGACCATCGTTTTTGCCCAGTTACGGAAAAGTACAAGAATGTCTTTAAAAGATATATTTGACGCTTGTGCAGACGGAGCTAAGCAAACGGTTTCGATCGCTGTTGCCTGTGCTGCTGTTGGAATTATTGTAGGGATTATTTCTTTAACCGGATTTGGAATGGCGATGGTAAACACGATTGTTCAACTTGGAGGTCAAAGTGTTCCACTTATGTTAGTTGTTGTTGCCTTAACTAGCCTTATCCTTGGACTTGGTGTTCCAAGTATTCCAGCTTATGTTATAACAGCTTCTATTGCTGCACCTGCCTTGGTACAGTTGGGCGTGCCGTTAATCGCAGCGCACATGTTTGTCTTTTACTTTTCTAAATTTGCTAATATCACGCCACCCATCGGTCTTGTTACCATGGCAGCAGCAAGCATCAATGGTGCTGACTTTATGAAGACAGGTTTCAATGCTATGAGGCTTACGGTAGCAGGATTTATTATTCCGTTTGTGATGATATTTTCAACTGATTTAATGTTAATTAATACGACATTTATTCAAGCAACAATCGTTACATTCTTTACGGTTGTTGGGATATATAGCCTTGCAGTAGCATTAGAAGGTTATATGCTGCATACAGTTAAGCTTCCATTCCGGCTTCTTGCCGCTGTTGCTTCTATTTTAATGATTATACCAGAGCCGATCAGTTCTATTAGTGGGCTCATCTTGTTTGGTCTGTTGTTTGTGAGCCAACTGATAAAAGTTGGAAAGGATAAAAAATTAAATCCCGACTTCGTCAGTTGAAATTGATAAAAAACATGAGTTTTCTTGAAATAGCGAAATCTTGAAAAAATCTTTAGCGAACGCTGCTGGCTTGGCTGTACGCCTTGTTTTCTTGTCGGCTTATTACTCCAAAATTAGACCAATGGTGATTTGTATTTGCAACAATGTATTATTACGGAGGGTGAGGTCTATGCAAGCCTCACCTTTACTTTGGGCTGTTGATCCAATTATTACCAAAAAGTGCCCAATTATTACAAAATCCTCTAATTTAGAATTATTTTGTGGTATAATAAAAAAACTGCGGATTTAAAATCCTGTGATTGAAAGGAATGATTTGATGGGAAATCAACAAGATATAACAGACAATGCAGTACTAGGTATTCTACTTGCTTTCGTATACATGATAGCGGCAACAGTAGCGACTGCCTTAGTAGGTTGGCTTTTAGCGTGGCAGCCTGTTTATTGGATTGGGGGAGGTATCATTGGAGGAGCTATCTCTTTTGGGTATCGACAAGGGAAAGGAAAGCAGGGAGTCCTCAGATACGGCATCCTTATTTTACTATCAATCGTAGGTGCTTATGCAGCTGTTTTGATTGGTTATGCCTTATTTTTTTACAATCAAAATCAGTTTTGGAGTCTAGGGTTTACTTTTGAATTCACGTTTAATTTTATGTCTTATGGATTTTCTAATCTATTTAACGACCATGGGGACTTAGCTCGTAACTTTCTAGGTGCAGCATTAACAGGTATAGTAACGGGATGGAGTGATGCCCCTTTTAACAAAAAAGAAGATTTGGAAGAATTAGAATAATTTGATGAATAATGATAATAAGCGAGAGGAATTGATAAAATGAAACAGACAAGAGAAGAAAAATTACTGGAATTATTACATGAATCTACAACTAATCGAACAGCTCATTCTTTGGTAGATGCAAGGATTACAAATCCTAGAAATACTTTGACAGCACTTTTGTTCGGGGTGATTTTTGCCGCCCTTACTAGTGCTAAAGATGATGAATCTGGATTTGTGATGATTGATGAAGGGAAATTATATTTCTATCCAGTAACAGGTTTAGGAAAGCGTCAAGAAATCAGTGGCCGAAGAGAAATTTCCATGGAACAAATGGAGCGTGTTCGTCATACGCAAGGAAAAGGGAGAAGAGCATCAGCTCTAAGCTTAAGATGGAGAAATAGTAAGAATAAAAAATTGGAACTAAATATTGGTTCACTGCCTAGGCAATTTCCAAATCAACATCAACATATTGAAAACATTGTCGAGTTGATTGCAAAAAATAATATAGAAGTGAAACTCGATAAAAGCGGCAGAAATGCAATTATTATTTTAGTAGTGGTATTTACCATTTTAATCTTGCTAGTAGGCGCACTCTTTCTACTAGAAGAAGTATTTGGTGTTATTTAAAAAATTTTAAAATTTGCGAGTACATGTGTGGTTTCTTATGAGAACCGAACATGTGCTTTTTACTTGTTTTAAATCAATACCACAATAAAAGCTGCTCAAATTCTACAAAAGTTACAAAAAGCTTACACAATTGTGTAAAAAGTGTGTAAATTTCGTGAATTTCTCGATTTCACAAGTGATTTTTGAAATTTATGCGTATATCTATAGTGAGGGGGTAAATTTTACAAAGGAGGAACACAACAGAAAAAATGTCGAAAAAATATTGACACATCAATAGGGATGTTATACAATGAATGTATATAAAAATCTAAAAACAAAGGGAGTGTTCGCAATGAATGAAAAAGACATAAAAGAAAAAATCAAAAAAGAAGACGTAGTTTACAAGGACGAAAAAACAGAGCCAATGATGGTCAAAGAAACAAGCGCAGCGTACATAGCAGAACGAATCTACACCTACGAAGACTATCTCAACTGGCCAGAAGATGAGCGAGTAGAATTAATAGATGGAAAAATCTATAATATGTCAGCTCCGACCGAAAAGCACCAACAAATATTACGAGATTTAGCATTAAGATTTGGAAATTACCTACATGGAAAATTCTGCAAAGTTTACATCGCCCCTTTTGATGTGCGAATAGACTTAGGACTAGGAAAAGACTCTGTTGTCCAACCAGATTTAGTGGTCGTTTGCGACTTAGAGCTCCTAGACGAAAAAGGTCTAAACGGACCACCAACACTAATCATTGAAGTCCTCTCCCCATC
>Ga0131853_10005584_pt1 | contig 22702 bp, 9 predicted proteins | sample TergutLab28metaG_FD_92764 | JGI IMG/M metagenome (GOLD analysis project Ga0131853, IMG submission 92764) | Labiotermes labralis P1 segment gut microbial communities from Petit-Saut dam, French Guiana - Lab288 P1 (version 2) (version 2) | ecosystem: Host-associated > Arthropoda: Insects >...
CACAGTCAGGATCATCACAGCTACCATCGCAGTCTGGATCATCGCAACCGCCGCCTACGCCGTCACAGTCAGGATCATCACAGCTACCATCGCAGTCTGGATCATCGCAACCGCCGCCTACGCAAATACCGTCACAATCCGGGTCACCGCAATCATCACAGCCAATTACTGGGGCATACACTACGTTGTCGGAGTTAAATGGCAGATCCATAAACAGGCCACCTCGATGGCCAGCTGTAACCATGCTACCATTACCTCCGATTATAATAACTTCAATATTCCAGCGACCATCCGGGTTAGGTGTGTCATGCATAACTATTACTGTATCCGCAATAACACTAGTACCAAGAAGACTGGATAATGAGCTGTTTGCAGTCCAATCCCTAAGCTCTAATCTTCCATCCGCTAAGTGGTTAAGGGTTGTACCGGGATTAGCAAGTACAGTGCCTCCAAAGAATCCTCCGCTACTAGTAGGGTTTTCAGGCGTCACAAGAACTGTCCTGTTTGTAAAATCATCAACCATCAAAAGACGATCTGGTTGACCGGGTGTTCTTATGCGTTGAACACGTAGCTCCAAATCAGCAAATGCTGCTGCTGGCACAAAGGGCGGAACAGAGATTCCTATGTCTCTGAGGTCTATTGTTACTATAATAGACTCGTAAGTAACGACACCCTGCTGTGCAGCGAAAATACCAGCTCTCTGGAAGTTTTGGCCGGGGCCGTTTGGTGGCGCAATTGCAGGTGGTACCGGCAAGCCGCCTTCGTCAGCACCGGCATCATGGTCACCGTAGCCGTCGCCTTCGCTAGCGTAGCCGTCATCGTCGCTGCCATAGGCATCATCGTCGCTGCCGTAGCTGTCGCCGTTTACATCGCCGTCATCATCACCATAAGCGGCATCGCTGTCGCCAAAGATGTCATCATCACCATAGCTGTCGTCGTCACCAAAGATATCATCTTCGGCATCGGCATCATCAGCTGGGTGATATTCCGTAATGTCAGAATCCGAATCGGACTCATCGTCATCGCCGCCGCCAACCACAGGCTCGTCATCCATGTCGCTTGGGTTTTCGTCAGCTTCTTCATCAGCCTCGTCCAAGTCGTTACCGCCGTCTTCCGGTGGCAAATCGGAGGTTTCTTCCTCTTCATCGTCATCAGAATCGGTTTCAACTTCTTGGGCTTCATCAGCTTCTATGTACTCATTAACCATTTCAGAAATGGCATTGTCTCGCACTTCATCAAGTATGTCAGCAGCAAAAGTGGAGATGTTAAGGCGGTTATTAGAAATAACTACCGCCAGAGCAGAGCTCACCATAATGGCTCTTGCTTTTCTTGCCACCGCAGCACGGTGACGTCTTGCGTTTAGTATTCTTTCATAAGACTTGCGTCTCAAAGCGCACTTCCTTTCTTTTTTGCTTCATTTTGGTTCGTGGCTAAAAGGTATAGGCCTTAAATTGCGCCCTTCAAAGTACCTAAGCCATTGTCTCTTGTAAAGCTTGCCATAAATGGCGTGCGGTTTGCATCAACAGGTTTGCACAATCTGCCCCTTTACAAATAATGTAAAATCAACTGAAACTTAAAAGGGGCCTATGAATTATCTTAGGTGTTACCTAAAACTGTAAAGCCTCCCTTCTATCTCAGTTGATGTGGACGCAACCCAGCATATCCAACAAACAAAGGAAAATTTTGAACCTGTAATGGGTTCTAAGCCTGCCTCTGGCTTCCCTTTGTTAAATTAGATATTTTTAATATTAGGTTGTCAGCTGTTGTCACGCCGATTGCGCCTGTGTTGACCAAACCCGCCCTGCCTTAAAGAGAGCTGAGCAGAAGTTTGTTTCGGTGTTGCTTGGCACCATTATACAGCAAGGGGTCGTTAAAAAACATCGATATTCGTTTGGGTAAACCCCTTGCAAATTAATGATACACTATTTCTTTACAAATGTCAAGTGAAAATTTGGAATTTATAAAGAAAATTTTGCCACCGAACTTCCAATATACTACACATCGGCACTTTGCATGCAGTAAATAACACCAAAGAATAAAGTGTCACAAAACTGTAATGCGTCAACAAAAAATTACAAAAAAAGTTCTTGACAACACAAGCTAACCATGATATACTATCCATTGTCGTTCTAAAATAAAGCATGCGGATGTGGTGGAATCGGCAGACACGCAGGTCTTAGAAACCTGTGCCTATGGCGTGGGGGTTCAAGTCCCTCCATCCGCATACGTGGTTATAAACAAGAACCTTCCAAGTGCTTTTGGAAGGTTCTTGTTTATTCCAATCATAAATTATCTAAATCTCTTACTCTACCAGTCCATATTTAACCTTCACCCTATCCAACTTTTCAAGCATGGGGCGGGAAATAATTATCAAGAAAAACACTGTGGCTGCGGCGTGGATTATATCAAAAGGGATACCTTGAATATAGGCAAGCAGAAACATTTCGGTTGTGGGCTGGGGTTGCCACATTATTACGCTGGCAGGGTTCATTATACCGCCGTAGATTAGGAAGGTGGCAAGGCCGCCAAAAACCGCTAAGGAAATGGGGGAACGCCGCAACAACCCTTTGCGGAACAGGATACCTGCAAGAAAGCCGATTATACCAAAGGCAAACATTTGCCATGGCGTCCAAGGGCCTTGGCCAAAAAACATATTACTTACAAACCCGGTCATTGCGCCCACCAAAAAGCCTGCTTCGCCTCCAAATGCCACCCCTGCAATTATCACCATTGCCACAACGGGCTTAAATTGGGGCAGCATGAAAAAGGCAGAGCGGCCGGTCACAGCTATTGCCACAAGGACGGCAATTACCACAATCTCCCGCACCAAGGGCTTTCTACTTTCAAAGACAAGTATGAAAGGCAGCATGGTTTGAAGGATTATTAGCATGGCGATGAAATAGAAACGGCGGTCGTCTAACAGGGTTATGCCCAGGTAGATGGTGGCGGGGATTGTAAGCAAAATAAGGACTGCTGCTGCGATTGTACGCCTGGACAGCGGTCTTTTTTGTGGCTTTGGGACGGGTTCGCCCCTGCCCCATGAAAGGGCGATGATTATGCTGGTGATTGCCATTAGGGCAGATGTTGAGATGGTGATGTAGATGGTTGCCCCCTGCTCCATAACCGCTTGGGCTTCCCGACCTCCGCCAATAAATGCCAACAAATTATCCCAGTTGGCACCCGCCCAAACCAAAGTGAAAAACAGCCACATCCCGAAAAACCCCAAAAGGATTTTGCGAGCAGCGGTTAGCTTTGGGGGTTTTGGGGGCAGGGGAAGCGGTTTTTCGTCACTTGCTTCATATTTGGTGTTAATGTCTATGATTTGCGGGGGCGGGGGTATTTTGCCACCTAAAGCCTTTACCACATCGGCCACGGTAACGGCTTGCGGGAGAAGATGGCGAGCCATGCGGTTTGAAGTGGTGGTGTAAAAGCTGTTACCGCCAAAAAACTCCCTTGGTGCGCCTTCTGTTACAATGCCGCCATCAAAAAACAAGGCACAGCGGTCGGCAACTTCGGCACAAAATTCTATGTCGTGGCTTACCAGCACCACAGCCGCCCCACCCTCTTTCAGCTTACATAGGATTGCGGCAAAGATTTGTTTGTATACAGCATCCAGCCCCTTAGTTGGCTCGTCCAGCAATAGGATTTTGGGTTTTAGTAGCAGGACTTTGGCGAGTGCGACCCGCTGTTGTTCGCCACCCGAAAGGTCATAGGGGTGCGCATCTAACAAATCTTCTAAGTGGCATAAACGCACCATTGATGCTATGTCCTTGGACATTTCCAACAATTCTTCCCGCACAGTTTTTGATGTGAAAAGAGATTGCGGGTTTTGGGGCAAAGCGTAAACACGGGTGTCCGTGTGGACTTTGCCACGGTAGGGCGTGTTAAGTCCTGCTATTAGTGACAGGGTTGTGGTTTTCCCTGTGCCGTTTCCACCTAATATTGCTGTAATTTCGCCATAATTAGCAGTAAAATCTATACCCTTGATGATGTCAGGGGCATTTTTTTCATAGCGAAACCACACGCCGGCCACATCAACCGCAAGAGGTTGCTTCGCAACGCTTGTAATGACGGAGTTGTCACAATGCTGTAATGTTTTGACATTCAGCCAGCTTTTGCCGTCACGTACAGTTATTGGAGGGTCGGATTTGTCATTGCAGGATGACCATATACGCATGGGGGACGGCATAGCTAAAAACATCCCGCTGTTTTGACGGCGCAATTCCAGCCCCACTTCTTGCGGTGTGCCATCTGCAATTATTTTGCCGCCCGACATTACAATGGCACGTCCAGACAGGGGCAGGGCTTCTTCCAACCTGTGTTCGGTTAGGATGATTGTAACGCCCAGCTCTCGATTAATTTTGCCAAGGGCAGCAAGAAATTCCCCTGCGGCTATGGGGTCCAGCTGGCTGGTGGGTTCGTCCAAAATAAGCACCGAGGGTTGCAATGCCATAACGGATGCAAGTGCCAACAATTGCTTTTGCCCGCCGGATAATTCGGTAACCGGTTTGTGAAACCACGCTTGTATGCCAAAAAAGCTGGCCATTTCAGCCACCCGCAGGCGTATTTCCGGGGTTTTTGCTCCCGCGCTTTCCAGCCCAAAGGCCAGCTCGTGCCACACTTTGTCCGTTACAATCTGGTTGTCGGGGGATTGGAAAACAAAACCAATTTTGGTTGCCCCGTCACGGGCGGATAGGTCTGATAATAATGTGCCTTCAAAGTGGATTTTGCCCGACTTTGCGCCGTGGGGTGCGGTTGAGGGCTTTAATTGCCGCAAAAGTGTTGTTTTGCCGCTGCCCGAAAAACCACAAAGGGTCACAAATTCACCCTGGTGGATGGTTATGTTAATATCCCGCAGGGCTGGTTCGGTGCGGCTTGGATATGTAAAAGTTAAATTTTCGATTTTATACGTTTCCAAAGTATATCCTCTCTTATGTTAATGATTATAGGCATGGCACATAGGGCGAGATGGGCGGCGAAAAGTGCCGCCGTCCAACCCCGCCACCAGCCCCGCTCCATATGGGCGATGGTGGGAAAATAACGAAAGCGGTAAACTTCCAGCACCGCCCCCGCAATTATGGCAGCAACACAAATGGCAATAAAGGCCAAAGCCACCCCGTCCCGTATATCAAAACGATGGATTGAAAACGCTGTCCGTTTGGGCAAACCATATCCTCTTGCCTTCATACTGTCCGCCGTTTCGATGGCGTTTTCCAAAGCCCAAGTAACCACAATCGACATGATTTTAATGCCATTTCTCGCCCGCTTAAAAATACTGCCGGTGCCGCCATCTCGCCCTATGCACTTTTGGGCATTTGCTACAATTTTTATCTGCCGGCGAAACCTGGGCACAAAGCGCAATGCCATTGATAATATCAACGATAATGCGGGTATTATGCGCCCCAATAGGTATACGAATTTATCACTTGTCATCACAACATTAAAGCATGCAAACCACGCAATTACGGTGATTAGCATAACTGCGGCGGCAATGCCATAGGTTGCAGATTCCAGCGTTAGGGGGTTACCATTGGGCAGATACGCCAGAATTGTTGCCCCTTGGTGGTTAAATAAGGGGTTTAGCACCGCCGTAAGCACCAGCATGGGTAACATGAATACAAGGCCCACCCGCAGGGCTTTTTTGCCGCTTAGATAAATGGCGTATGTAAAGGCACATACCACAGAAATGCCAAGGTTTATGGGATGCATAAAAAACATAGAAAAACCGATAACCGCCGCAAAATACACCATATTTACCAGTGGATGAAAGCTTCCAAAGGCGTCTTTATTCATCAGAGCTACCCATCCAGTAAACACCCAAATCCCGCCCTAAATCCACGGTATACAGCCATTCAATAACATCGCCCTCACTTAGTAAGTAACGGGAAGCCCCAAAATTGGGAAACCACCCATTAACACTGTACATCCAACCCGACAGCGGCCCCACGTCAAACTCATAAAGATTATTGATGGCTTCCACATATGCCGAATTAAAAATCGGCGTCCAACGGGAAACCATATGGATGCGGTGGCGGCGCATTTCACGTTGCAGTACATTAAACACGCTTTCGCCTTCGTGGGCAATAACTTGTGTTGGCATAAAAATCCAGCCGTCCTCCGGCACAAGCTCGTGTTTGTCACGGTCCAACAGGTGCATATTGTAAAGTATGGTGTGCGCCCGAACAGACAGGGTCACATAAAACGAACCCTCACCGGACACCATGTCCTCCGGCTCTACCGGCTGGCGCATTTCCGGGTGGTCTGCGGCGAATATTTGGATATCCTCCGGGGCCACATCCGGCACAATTACACCTTCCGGGGTTTGGGCGAAGCGGCCATAACCGGCCACTTCCGGTATTGTGTCGAAAGTGTTGCTTTCCGGCTCTGCGGGGTCGGGTTCATCAATATATTCTTTGGGTTTGCACTCCGTTTCGTGGGGTTCAATAGAATGGTGGGACGGGGACTCGCCACTGCCCATATGGTCGGTGAGGATGTGTGATTCGGCGGATGCAGGCAGGGCGGGGACAAGCCCCCACCCTGCGTCCACAGTTGTTGTTTCGTGTGCTGCCGGGGTTGGGTGGTTTATTTGGGGCATTCCGCCCCAGAACCACCCAACCAACAGCAGCGCAAGCACAACGCCGCCCGCTGCAAATTTACTTTTGTGTTTTTTCATGCCGTTCTCCTTACAATAAGTTTGCTCTGCTTAGTAGATTATACACCATACGGGCGGTTTCGCCACGGGTTATGGGGGCTAAGGGATTTATATAAAATTCATCATCATCCAAAATCCCCTCACGATAGCAGAAGGCGAGAGCTTCCCATGCCCAGCTTGCCGCCGTGCGATAATCACCGAACATGGCTAAAATATTGATAGTTTCCACATTGCCCAACTGATTGTTAACCCCGGCAAGCCCGGCGGCACGTGCCACCATCACAGCCGCTTCTTGGTGTGTTACCAAGCCGTGCGGGTCAAATTCCCGTTGGGATACGCCGCCAACAATTTCATAAAAGAACGCCGTGCCAACAGGGGCAAAATACCATGCGCCTGATGGCACATCAGTAAATACTTGTGTATGTATGGCCGGCAAATTAAGTGCACGGGTGATAATGGCGGCAAATTCTGCCCTTGTCATGTTGTCATCCGGGGCGAAGGTGCTTTCGGTTCTGCCGCCCACAATGCCACGGCTCGCAAGGGCTTCAATGGCGTGACGATTGGGGCTGGCGACTATATCTGCAAAGGTTTTACCTTCGTTTGCAACAGGTACAGGCCGCACATCCTCATGCCGCCCGGCAAGCCCGATAATGCCTGCTTCCAAGTCTAAATCAGGCATTTCACGCCCGCCACCGTCAAACATGTCGCTCATGTCGTAAAGGCTTGTCATGCCGTTTCGCATGCGCCAATAGGCCACCAGCCCATATGCCGCCTGCTCCGTAGCCATGTGGTTTACGGGGTCGTTGGGTGCTGGTCTGCGAAAACCGCCGCTTTCCGGGTCAAACCAGCGTAAAAGCCAATTAACGTAATATGTAGCTTCATCAGCAAAGTCTTCACCTAAGGCGGTTAGCAGAACAATCATTTGTGCCGTGCTTTCCGGGTCCGGGAAGGTTTGCATGCGCAGCCAGTCCAGCGCACGGTCAACTGCGGCACCCGCTTCCGGGTTTGTGTGGTAATAGGGGGATAGGGATTGTGCCGCCATTGCGGTTACATCAAGGTCAAATGTGCCTAAACCCCATGTGCCGTTGGGACGTTGGTCTTCTATTAACCAGCTGATAAACCTCTCCCTGTCACCTTCATAGGGCATGGCATCAAGGGCGATTAGGGCAAAAGTGTCCACATTAATTGTCATGTTTAAGGCATGGCGTTGATTTACGGGCACAAAATTGGCATAAACCGCCGTTAAATCCCGCCGATTAAAGTCGCTGGCATCAAGCCCAACAGAGCTTAGGGCAAGGGTAACACGCTGAAAGTCCGTCCAGCGGCGCATGCCACCCGGGAAAGTGCCGGCGGATGGCGGATGCTGGATATTATGCCCCTGCGCTGCCATATTGTCCACTTGTGTAAGCATACGTTCCAAATCTGCAAGCCACGCTTGCACCCAAGGGTCGTCCACATCCACCCGCCCGGCGCGGGCAAGGGCAAGCACCGCCCACTCCCCACCCACCGAGCCAACAAGGGGATTTGGCACAACCGCCGACCTAATCCAGTCCAGTGAGCGGTTCATGGCGTATTCCCAGTGGGGCTGGGTTTTAGCCGAAACTGTCTGCATTGGGACAAAAATCCCCACAAACATTACTAAAACTATGGAAAACACCGATATTCTACGCATTTTGCCCTCCTTTTATCCGTAAGGGGTGGGGGCTTGCCCCCACCCTACGAGATAATGTTTTACTGTGCGAAACGATTCATAATAGAAGCGGCTTCTGCACGGGTTGCCGTTCCTGTTGGCACTAATGTTGTTAGTGTGCGGCCTGTTATTAGGCCTTGGGCATTTGCCCACGCCATAGCATCCAAGGCCCATGCCGAAATGCTGGCTTCGTCAGCAAATTCCGTGGTAAAGCTACTGTTGGTAACATCTTGCCCATTAAACCCGGCAAAGTTTTGGAAGATAACCGCCAATTGCTCACGGGTTACACTTTCATTTGGCGCAAATGTGCCATTGCCATGTCCCTGCACTATGCCGTTTGCACTTGCCCAAGCAATTGCATCTGCATACCAATTACTGGCGGCCACATCATGGAAGTTTGCGCCGTTTTGCACAATTGGGTTGCCCGCCATATTCCACAAAATTGTCACAGCCATAGCACGGGAAAGCTCGGTGTTTGGTGCAAAATCTCCACCGCCAACGCCACGCATAAAACCTTCGGAATACACAAAACGCACATCACGGAAATACCAGTCACCCATACCCACATCCCCAAAGGGGCTAATCCATGGGCTTATGAAGAATAGGGAGAATTGGTCGGTGGTAAAGGCCATATATTCACCGTCATAAGCGGCTCCGGGGATTTCGCTGATGCCGTCGCCTTCTATGCGATAAACCGTCATCAAATCACGGTCATCGGCTGCCATATTTGACATATACGGCATTATGATGGACACAATACCGTCAAAACGGGTTATTTCAACACCGTTTACCATAACAAGCAGGCTAATGATGGTATTGTTGCCCGCAATCTCTCGCTGATAGGTTGTCAACACATCCGGGTCGGCAATTTCTGCTGTAATAGTCACAACCCAATCAGCATCCCTGCCATAGGCAATGCCTGCAAGGGTGTCCACATCAAGGGTTATTACGGCGATTTCGGAAGCAGCCGTCAAAGCTAAATGTTCTGCGATAAGCTCCTTAATATGGGCGATGGTCAATTCAAGCTCCGCAACCGTTGTGCCCGGTGCCATTGCTGCTTGTTGAACCACGGACGGTTCGGCTTGGACACCACCTTGGTTACCTTGTCCGCCTTGGTTGCCGCCGGTGCCCGGTGCGCCGGGGGATGAATGGGTTATTAAGGCTTCCATTGCATTTCTTAAATTGCTTATTGCAATGTTAATATCGCTCTGGGAGGAAATCCCGGTAGCATATACACGGCGAGCCGATTCTATTGCTGTTTGGAATGTGCTCCAACTGGCTGCGGTGTAGTTTGCTTCCACACGCTGTTCGGCTTGGGCAATCAAAGCTTGTAGATCCGCCCTGCTCACGCCCATGAAGTTGGAATTGGCGAAACGTGGCACAAGGTCATCACCTAAGTCATAGGTGTAAAGCCAGTATAATACCTGCCCATTCTCCAGCTCAAACAACGAAGCGGAAAATTGGGGCAAAACACGATCAACCGCATACATCCAACCGGACAGGGGGCCGCCGTCAAACTCACCCCATCCATTTACAGCTTCCACATACATGCCCGCCCAAACACTATGACCCGTGGATTGCACATATAAGCCCACATCATCCCTGCGGATTATGCTGTAAGCTGTTTCGCCTTCGTTAATATAGATGTACATACTGCGCACCGTGCCGTTTTGCAGGAATAACACAGGGTCGTTATAACCCGCCCTGGGGTTTGGGTTGTAAACGGTCAGGCGCACTCTTGCCGGGTTAGGGCTAGGCTCTGGACCGGGGTCTGGCCCCGGTAATCCGCCGCCCGCAGGTGTCAGCTGGACGATTGCTGTGTTAAGTGCGGTGGCGGCATCATCCGCCTGTTGTTGGGTGGCATTTACATTGTTAACAACATAGCGGGCGGCGGCAAGTGCCGTCTGCATAGCATTCCAGCTTGCTGTGGTGTAGTTAGCTTCGGTTCTGGCTTCCGCCGCTGTTATCGCCTGATTAAGGGCGGCAAAGTTGGCACGGGCTGCAAGCCCGGCAATGGCCAGCTCCAAAGCCGCCAAAGCCCCATTTATTTGTATTTGTGTGGCTTCTGCATTATCACGTACAGTAATTGCCGCCACTAATGCGGTTTCCACGGCCTGCCAAGTGGCGGGGGTGTAGTTGGCTGAATTAAGTGCTTCCGCTGCTATAATTGCCGCTTCAAGCACTGCCCTGTCCACCGCAGATGTGCCGATAACCGTTGCAAGGCGGGCAAGATCCGCCCCTAACGGGTCATCTGTGCGGGCATGGCCTGTTTGGGTGATGCCGTTTGCCATAAAACCAGCACCGGCAAGCCAGTTTATGCCTGTTTGCCCATAAAGCCAAGCACGCACATTTGCAAGCTCTGCCGCCGTCACATTGGAACTGAAATAGGTCGTTCCGGTCACAGGGGTTGGGTTTTGATGGATTGTATCCACAATCATAAAACGCCCGAAAGCCCTTGGGGCGGAGCCATATGCAAATGTGTTACCCGCAATCACGTTATTGCGGTTGATGCTGTGCATATATCCAATTATTGCACCAACATTTTCGCCGGTTGCATTTATTGTGCCGCCAAAATGGTTACCCACGATACGCCCGATGCCGTTGTCCCAAGCCTGCTTTTGCAACTGCTCGCCGCCGAAGATGCCGCCAACATTATTTCGCCCGTTAATTGTACCTGTAACGGTGCTGTTGGAAATATTAACACCCGGCGTGTTGCTTCCTGAAGGCAAGCCGTTTGTGTTTCTGTGGGCATGGCCACTGCCCACAATACCGCCAACAAAATCACCGGTTGCAATAACAGTGCCACGGAAATGGGAATTATCAATTTGGAAAGGGCGCATTGTTTGCCCTTTCCAACCAACAAGGCCGCCTACTTGGTTTTGGCCATAAACGGTGGCATAGCTTACACTGTTGGTAATTTCGCCAATCAAACCGCTGGCAAACGAACCAACACCGGGGCCAGAGCCAAAACCCGCTGTATTATAAAATGCGGCATGGTCGGTTGGTGCATTTGTTTCCATACTCCATCCAATGCGCACATTTTGCTGTATGGTGCTGTTAGAAATTGAAACTTGCACAACCCTGTTGTAACCTTCCCCCACAAAGCCGGAACGGCGAATGGTTGTGCCGGAAAGGATATTTACATTGTCAATAATAATGCGGTTAGCATTCATTGGCATAGTTGCACCAACGCCGGAAATTAAGCCATTATCAGCAATATACGTGCCGAAAATGTTAATATTGCGGATTTCGGCAGGGAAGCGCACTGCACCCAATAAGGCACGGGAGCCATGGGCAAATGTGATGGTATGTCCGCCACCGTCAATTATGCCGCCAAATACAATGTTGTTGTTTGTGCCATGTATGCCAATGGGCGTCCAGTCCGCCGGCAAGCTAATATCCGCCATTATACGGAAATGGGCATTGGTTTCCCTGTTGGTTGCCGGGTCGTTTGTTCTTGAGGCAAGAAGTGCCAAATCCGCCGCCGTGTAAATGCGGAAAGGGTTTTCGGCCGTTCCCGCACCTTGCCAATCTACCGGCTCTTCGCCAATTGCCGCTACAAGGCTTGACTTGTCTGTTCCCATCGGGTCATCGGTGCGGTAATAATCCGCCCTACCTGCCCCAGCACCAAAGCCGCCAAGGCCAAAGCCGGCAACATTACCGGGGCTGCCGCCTTGTGTGCTAAAATAGGTTGTATCACCGATTGTAGTAGGGTTCGGATGAATTGTATCGATGATGGAGATATGCCCTATGCCCCTGTACGCACTACCGGCAGCAAATGTATTGCCGGCAATATTATTGTTGCGGTTTAGCGAGCGTATGTAGCCAAATATTGCACCAACATTGCGTGTGCCTTGGCGCATGGCGGTAACAGTGCCGTCAAAGTGGTTGTTTATCACATTATGCTCCGGCATATTGGGGTTTGGCACGTGGAAATGGTGCGCCCCGCCGCCGCCGTCGGACCAGCTTTGGTTGGTAAACGTGCCGCCCACAATACCGCCCACAAAGTCATAACCGATAATTGTGCCGGTTACTATGCTGTTGCGGATATTTTCGCTGGGGGCGTTGTTGGCCGCTGTTGCGCCCGTAAGTTGCCCATGCCAAGCAGAATTGCGTGGATTGGGACTGTCATAGCTGGCTCCCAAAATACCGCCCACATGCATGCTGTAGGGTGCGCTTACCGTGCCATGGAAATGGGAGCTATCAATCAAAAAGCTGCGCATGGACTGTTGTTTATAGCCCGCAAGGCCGCCCACATTGCGCACATTGGGATGCCCATACACGGTGGCATAGCTTACGCTGTTGTAAATCGTGCCGGCAAGCCCACTTACAAACGAGCCCACACCGGGCCCGGACCCTGCATTATGGGCGAAATAGCCAATGTTTTGGTCATGTGGGGCGTTTGCGTCTGCATCAAAGCCGATACGCACACCGGCTTCCACTGTGCTGTTGCGTATATTTAGCTGTTGCGGCCTAAAACCATCCGTGCCCGCAAAGCCGGAGCCACGGATGGTTGTGCCGCTTAAAATCCATACATTATCAATCAACACATATTGTGGCGTGCCGAAAGATGATTGGGCGGCAACCCCTGCAATAAGCCCATGCCCAGCAATATACGGCCCATAAATGTTAAGGTTACGGATTTCCGCATTATGCCACACCGCCCCGAAAAGGGGCTGTGAACCGTGGGCAAAACGGATGGTGTGTCCACCGCCGTCAAAAATACCCTCAAAAGACGTGCCTTGATGCTGGTTGGGATTGACCCATGCAGTGGCGATAAATGGTGTTCCAATTGGCTGCCAATCGCTGTCAAGCTGGATATCAGCCGTTACCATAAAATGCACACCGGCAAAAGCACCGGCACCCGCTTGCGAGTTGTTTGGCGGCCTTGGGCTTTCATTTACCCTTGTCGCCAACAGCATCAAATCCTCTGCGTTAGCGATTAGGAATGGGTTGTCGGATGTTCCTGCACCTTGCCAATCAGCAACAACTTCCGCAAGCCCGCCCAAAGCCGCTGCCAAATCGCTGGTTGCTGCGGTTATGTCGGCAATTGTGCGGTTGTAATCCAGCTGGGTTACGGCATTATTTAACGCTGCAACCAATATTGCCCAGGTTTCGGGGGTGTAGTGGGCTTCCAAACGAGCTTGTGCCTGTTCAATTAAATTCACCAAATCCGCAATTTGCTCAACCGTTGCAAGCCCGTAAATCGCTGTACTAGGCCTTGGTATATCGTAGTCCGCCTGATATTGGGCTTCCCCACAATATTCATAATGCTCGTAATACTGGTAATACTGGTAATACAGATATTTATCGTCACCCTCCCCATCCGCAAAAGCGGAAACGGGCAGTGCCCCAAAAATCATAACCAGCACAAGCATCATGTCCAGCAAACGCTTAATTGCTTTTCTTTTTTTCAAAATCATTCTCCTCTCTTACTTAAACGCCCAAATTTTACATATAAATTATGTGCAATGCGTAGCCAAACAACCACCTAACACCCCCTTTTTTTAGCAGATTCCCGAAAAATCAAAAACACGCTTCGCAAAATCCCCGAAGCGTGTCCAAAATGCGCAAGGCAAAACACAAAAAATACACAGCCTCGTTCGGGGAAGCTTTTATGTGCCACAACGTTTCTGACTTAGCAACAACGGCTTTTGCCGTGTTGCATCACAGTGACCCGCTCGCAGGGATTCTCACCCTATTCCGCATCTGCATCAAGCCTGTGGCTTAATGCGTGGCACATTCTATTTATCTGCTTTGTAATGATTATGGCATACATCTTCTATCCTGTCAATAGGAAAAATTAAATGCGTAATTTTTAATCCACAACTTAGAGCCTGTTCAAAATCTTTTTACTGTCATCTTTACGGCTGATTTTCCGGCCTTCTGCATCGCACTTTCCTTGTGTATCTATGGGTACACTGCGTCAAGACGCTCCTTGAACGCTGAAAAATCCGCTCGCAAATCTGTCAGCAAAAAGAATTTGAACAGGCTCTTAAAACCCGTGGCCATGAAGCTATACCAATTCCATTCTCAATCACGGAAAAGCACATTTTGAAAACGCACTGAAACCTGCGATTTTCAAAATATCCTTTTCCATGTTTCGAATTGGAATTGGTACTATTCCCTAACCTGCAACAATTCCAAGGGGGGTTTTTTGGTAACAACAACCGCACCGATTAGCGAGCCAAACAAAGCACCACCCAAATACACAGCAGTAACTATTAGGATTTGGGTTGGCCCAAAACCCCAGCCTGCACTTAGCAACCAAACCGCACCAAAAATTAGGCCGCCGATACAAACCACAATAAGCTCCGTGGCCAGCATGTAGCGGGCTTTAGCTTTGCCTGTGCCCAGCACCCGCATAATGGCAGCATTTTTAGCTGACTGCAACATTAGCAGCATACTTAACACGGCCGCAATAACAACAGCCACCGTTAGGGCAACGGGATACATCAATTCCAGTAACAACACAGTTTGACCCACCGCCGTGGTGGTATTGCGCAACTCCTCATCCCTAAGAAATAGGTGCATTTGCACTCCCAAATGCCCACGGGTTGTGCGTGCCACATATTCAAGGGTTTCCCTAATCTCCACAATATCACGGTTGCGGCCGGTATCCACTTGAAAGCTTATAAGCGAATAATTAGATGAGCCGCCCAAAGCATACTCAAAAGCAGATAGGGGTATTAGGGATGTGTCATCCATAAAATCCCGCAGAATGTGGCCATTGTGCACACCAACAATTTGGGCGGGAAATGACCTGATGGTGGATATTGTAACCGCAAAAAATCCCAAATCAATATAATCCCCCAGGGCTAAGTTGTTGGCATGCATGGCATGGGGCGAGGCTATAACGGGTATGCGACCCCCCTTCCGAAAATCCATAAACTCCGCAGGGCAAAAGCCTTGGGCAAATTCAAATGCAATCGACCCTGTGTGGTCGGTATTCTCTTCTACAAATATGTCAAAATGGCTAAATGTGCGCAATCTGTCCAGGGCGGGGAAGTTGGCAGCAAGCCCTATGCTTGTGTTGATGCCTGAAAGCTCTTCCCAGTTTTCGGGTAACACGCCATTTGTCGGCAAACCATCAGGGCTTGGCACAAAAAAGGAGCGGGCAAAGCCTGATTCTATGTAGATATATTCAAACAAATGCTCATACTGCCGCAAATGCCCTAAGGTTTGGTGTCGTATAACATCCCCCATAAAGCCCGGTTGGAAAAGATTGTTGCTTCCCACCGGCACCAATTGGTGGCCGGGTAAGTTTGGGCCTATGCCGCCCTTGACTAGGGTGGTATCATACAACCTGTCAACCTCTGCTTGGTTGCGCACTGTGGCCTCTTGTAGCCATCCAATGGCAATTACAAAAAACAGCGCAACCACAAGCCCTAATACGGATTTAGCAACAGAACGGCGCATGTGGCGCAAAATCCAGCCCCAAGCCGCCTTAATTTTGGATTTATTTGTCATTTCCAAGGGCTGGTTGTGTGTTGTAAACTGAGTAGTTAAGGTATTTGCTGCTTCACCTGCAACACTGTCCCTTTGATTATCTTTGAGCCTTTTACGTTCACGCAGCCTTTTTGTTGCCGCACCTTGCAACATAGCAAGCACCGAAAGCCTTAAAATGCGGGAAGCTGCAACAAGCATCACAACTGCCAAAACAAGCAAAACAACGGCCATTAAACCGGCCAACCATTGGTGGCCAAGCCCCACATCAAATTCCACCACCTGCGGCGGCGGTGGACGTAGAATGGGGTGCAAAGCCACAGGTGCATCCCGCATAAAGTCGGCAAAGGGCTCCAGTGCAGTTATGGCAACCACCTGCGCCGAATGCCAACCCGCAAACGCACCCAAAACGATGGCCGGCACACCAAAAAACAATAAAGTGCCCAGCATATAACAAGCCACCTTAGCGGATGAATTGCCCAAAGCCCTGTAAATAGCCACATCACGCTGCCTTTGGCGCACAAATATAAAGCCGGCCAAAATAAGCACCAGCAATGCCACTATACCAAAAACAACCGCATTAAACAATGCAGTCAGCAATACAGGTTGCGCAGAAGCCATGAAATTTAACGCCTCGTGGCTGCCGCCTAATATAATTATATTGTAATTGGATAATACAGGGTGTTCCGCAGCCCAATCCAGCATTTCTTGGTTGCGGGTGGGGTCCGATATGGTAAAGCTGTACCATGCCGCCGCCAAATAGTCAGGCTCGTGCCCAAAATTTATATCGTGTATCGGCGGGGATAATTGCAAGCTTTCCGGGATGATTGATAGGGGCACATACACAAAGGTTGTGGCAAAGGTGCTGGGCGGCCCAAAATATGAAAATGTGCCCACAATCGTAAGGCGGAATGTATAAAAATCATCCCCCGGGCGGGATTGGACAATGGGCTGGTCAAAACCCGGGGCGGCTCTGGTTATAAACTGCTCCCGGTGCATGCGTATTATAAATGAATCACCTATTCTGTAATTCCGCCATCTAAGGAAACGATTGTCAACATACGCCACCATATTGCCTTCCAAATAATCCTCATATGTTAGGGTGCGGCCCGCCACATGGCGCACGGGAGCATCATGCCTGGAAATATCAGGGGCTATGGAAAAGTCACGGGTGCCTATTATGTGTAATCCCCGCTGGTGGTGGCGCAGTAAGGCTATTTCTTCTACAAGATGGGATAGTTCGGGTATATTCGCAAAGTCAAGACCCCTGCTGGGTGGGTTTTGCCAAAACCACACACCTTCACCATCATTAAGCGGCATCATCATCAGCGGTTCTGTATTGCGCCCATGCCTGGCAGCGGATATGGTTGGCCAGCGAAGCCCATCAATGCCAAAAATCTCAAAATACCTGGCACGAAACAAAAACCGCCTTGGGCCTATTTGTGCCGGGGCAAGGGTGTAGCCAAAAGAAGGTTCGTTTTCATGTATGTACAGCAGTTTTTGAAAATTCTCCTCACCTATAAGATGGGGGTAAAAACCCAAATTCATCATCTGCCCGGCATTTGCATGCTCGGTTATGCCTGTGTATCTATGCTGCACCCTTAAAAGCAGCCAATGGGTCATATCCGGGGCCGGGGGTATATAAATATCCAAAATCAAACCATAAAAATAAACATCAGTTAAGCGAAGCTGGTGTACATCATCCCCCACGCCACGCACCATGCCCGAAATATCAGCAGTGGTGCGGTTAAAAATGGTTCCCTCAAACACCCTGCGCCTGTCCTCTTGGGCGATAAAGCCGCTTTCGGCCATTATTGCAGCCGCATGGGAAACATTACCATGCCCACCGTCCGGGTGCTGTATAAACCCGGTAATGCTAAAACCCTCGCCTATTTCGTTAAGTTGATTGCTCACAACCACATATTCCACCGTGCGCAGTACAAAAACAAAAGCGGATAGCGCAATAAGCAGCATCAGCAATAAAGTGCGGGCAGGTTGGCGCATCATGGATTTTAGAGTTATATTGCGTCTCATACTCTAATGCCACCTCCATGTACAAGTTCTTAAACTCATTGTATCACACGCTTTAAGAAAAAGCTATATCATTTTGCCGTCGGATTGGGTCACACGCAAAAATCCCCATACACACACGGTTTATGGGGATTTTTTATTAAAATTTTTCTAAGATTACTCTTCCAACTCACAGCTGGCGGCACAAAGGCAGTCATCCACCCCATCTGCGGGTATATCAAGGCTTACGCCCGCAATAAACTCCTTTTTCTGAGGCGGAGAAAAGGAGTCCATAGGGAAGTGTAATTCCTCAAAAAAGTCGCAGGGGTTGGTTGGGGCAAGGTTTTTGCACTTTGGCGGAATCAAAAATCCACGGGATTCTACTAACAGAGATGCTAAACGATAAAGCTTAACAATGGAAAACAGTCCAAATGTGACAAAAACATGCCTGTGGTGGGATCCGTGGCCGCCGTCACAATGTCTTCTGGAAAGCTCCGCAGTTAATGGCATTGCTTTCGCTTCCACATGCACAAATGGCTCGCCATTACCCAAAATTAGGCCGCTGTTGCCAAGTAAATCTGTAAATGTGCTGATGTTGCGCCCAACAGAGCCAAAAAGGCTAAGCCTGCGGGTAACTGTGGAAATGGCAGGCTGGATGTCAATGTGCTGGCCATCCGCACTAAAATACTTTAGCTCGTACGCCAAAAGGTACTGGATTTCCAAGTCCCAGAAACCGTTGCGAAATGGGCTGGGTTGCTTTTTCATAATGCCAATGCGCCCAACAGTTAAATTGTCCACACTAACGGAGCGGGCTTCATCCGGCGGGCGCACCGGGTCACCACTTAAATCACGGGCGGGGCCCAACTCTTGCGGGGTTAAGCAATCCTTGCTTCTACACGAATCGTAGATTTTCATGGTCAAAATTGGTTCTTGGATGACGGGTGCAGGCCTTGCGGCCATCTCCAACACAGCCTCTTCTACAATAGGCTCCGGTACCACTTCCGGCGGGTTTGCCCGGTTGTGGGGATTTTGGTGAAAGCTGCCAAATTCAAAAGCTGCCATAATTATACCTCCCATATTTTGCATACTATCTCATGCCATAGTATGATGGGTGGCAAATTTTGGTGAGGGTTATTTTGAAGGGGTTTGAAGGGGTTGTGTGAATAACTTTGTGGATTACTTTGTAATTATGTGCATACTGCAAATGGCGCAAAATCAACCTTTTTTAGTAGAATGGCGCAAAATCAACCTTTGCGGGGGCAAGTTTTCCACATAGTTTTCCACCGGCTTTTGCCATGCCGAAAATACGCCGTTTCGGACTGGCTACAAATAAAAAGGGTGCACATGGCACCCTTTTATAACCGTTACTCGCCCTTTATCAACTCCACAATACGTTCCAAATCGTCTTGCGAAAAATAGTTAATTTCTATTTTGCCGCCACCGCCGGCAGTTTTACTTTCCTTAATATTAACCCTTGTGCCAAGCCAGCTGCGCAAATCGGCTTTATACTTGTCCTTAACAACAGACGTGCCAATGTTGTTACCGGTGCTGTCCACAATTACCTCGGGGGTTTCGCCGGCTTCCACCTGCGCCAAATACCTGCGCACAAAATCCTCCGCCTGCCGCACATTCATGCCCTGCTCCGCCATTTTAGCTGCAACCTCAAACTGGGCGTCTGCCCCTTCTATGGGCAAAATGGGCTTGGCGTGCCCCATGGTAAGCTTTTCCTCACTTATCATGGCAATTACCCGTTCATCCAGCCGCAAAACCCGCATGGAATTGGAAATGTGGCTGCGGCTTTTGCCAATGCGCCTTGCCAGCTCCTCCTGCGTCATTTCGAATTCTTCCGTCAGGCGTTTGTAGCAAGTTGCCTCTTCGATAGGGTTAAGGTTTTGACGTTGCACATTTTCTATAAGGGCAATGCCTAAAATCTCAAAATCCGTGTAATTGCGCACCAAAGCAGGTACGGTTTCCAGCCCTGCCGCTTGGGATGCCTGCCATCTGCGCTCTCCTGCCACTATCATATATTCCACGTCACCGTCCGGCTCGCTTTGGCGGGGTGTAATAATCAGTGGTTGCACAACCCCAAATTCTTTAATGGACTGGGCAAGCTCTTCAATCTCCTCAGGCTTAAAAACTTTGCGGGGCTGGTTCGGATTGGGCTTAATTTTTGCAATATTTATTTCGGTAGCTTCCCCGCCTGCGGCTTGCTCCACTTCTTTGCCAAATCCATAAAGGGTATTAAGTCCCCTACCTAAACCTTTTTTCATCCTGCACCCCCTAAGCCAAATGTCCTGTTTATCACTTCTTCCGCCAAAGCCCTGTACGCATCCGACCCCTTAGATTTAGGGTCGTATTTAGTGATGGGCAACCCATAGCTGGGTGCTTCGCTAAGGCGCACACTGCGTGGTATCACACTGTCATACACATGTTCTTCAAAATTATTGCGCACCTCGTTTACCACATCAGCGGACAGGTTTGTACGTGGGTCGTACATGGTAAACACAATGCCTTCAATTGCCAGCTTTTTGTTAAGCCGCTTGCGCACAAGGCTTATTGTATACATCAACTGCCCCAATCCTTCCAGTGCAAAATATTCACATTGTATAGGCACCAGTACAGAATCGGATGCCGTAAGCGCATTAACCGTTAGTACATTTAATGAAGGGGGGCAGTCAATAATAATAAAGTCGTATGCATATTTCAAATCCACCAGCATCCGTTTTAGGATGTATTCCCGCTCCTCGTGGTCAATCAGCTCAATTTCCGCCCCTGCCAGCTCCACCTTAGCAGGCAACAAATAAAGCCTGTCCACATCGGTGCGGTGTATGGCTTCATCCAGCCGCTTTTCCCCCACAATAACCTCGTAAAGGGAGGCTTCTACGGCACTTTTGTCAAGTCCCAGCCCGCTGGTTGTGTTTGCCTGCGGGTCTATATCAATAACCAACACCTTTTTGCCCGCCTGCGCCAAACAAGCCGATAAGTTGATGGATGTGGTGGTTTTGCCCACGCCCCCTTTTTGGTTGGCAACAGAAATTATTCTACCCCTCATATTATCCCACTTTCTTAAATCATCAATTTACAATCGCAACCATTATAACATATAAAAAAACCCGTGTCAACCACGGGACTTTGTATCGGTGCACATTGTGCGCCATAAGCGGGCGACGGGAATCGAACCCGTGCGTCCAGCTTGGAAGGCTGGCGTTCTACCATTGAACCACGCCCGCAGGAATATCATTCCCACAAACAAAACATGCTTAGGGACGGAATCGAACCGCCGACACGTGGATTTTCAGTCCACTGCTCTACCGACTGAGCTACCCAAGCAAATGTGCCATTTCATAAGCACAAAAAGTATTATACACCATACCACACCCTAATGTCAATACCTAATTTGAAAATTTCTCAAAAACAATCAAAAGAACAATTGTATTAATCATAAGCAATCTTCGTCTACAAAAAATTCAAAAAACCTCTTGACAAAACTTGGAAATGTGGTAGAATGAAGGTGAGCCTGCCTCGCTCACAAAATCAAATACAAAAAAATTAAAGGAGAATTTAAGATGACATCTTTGAAAAAGCATGTACGCTTTTTGCGAAAAGCGGCAGCTGTTGTTTTGGTCGCTGTTATGTTGCCGCTTATGCCCTTTATGCCGGTGCAGGAAGTTAGTGCCAATCCTTCCCCCGCTCCTATGAGTGCAATCAATACAACTACAAATACAAATCAGCTTGTTAGAGGGCAAGAAAACATATTTCGGGTAAACACAAGCAACCAAGGGGTTCAGCACCCTCATATGAACCACTTGGTTTTGGTAGGCAACTATTACGACCTTTTCATTCCGCTATTGGATCAGAGCCCTGATTACGGGCTGCAACGTACATCTGTTGCTTTTCCGGGTGTTTCGGTAACCATTGACAGGATTCCCGAAGGGCGCATACAGGGCCAAGGCAACAACAGGCATTTCCATGTAGCAGTATATGTACCTGCCACCGTACCTTTGACAGCGGATATTGAATTTTCCATGGCGTTTACAAGAGTGTCCCCGGGGCAGCATGGCCAATATGTTCGGCACACGCATGCTTCAACCCCTACAATGTCTTTCACTGTAATAGACGAAGAACCAATACTTGCAAACGCCATGACGGCTACCGCCAACTGGCCGGACTTTTGGCAAACAGGTCAAACCGCATCTTTCACACTGGATATCAACGAAACCCGCCCTAATTGGTATGGTCCGGCCAATATCACATCCGGCGAAATTACAAGCCTTATCCCTTCCGCCTCTTCCGGTTGGAATGTGTACTTTGAAAACGGTATAGCCACAGTAGAAGTGGCCATCCCACAAGGCTTCCCGCTTGGTGATACTTCCGTTACCTTCACAAAATCAAGCCCGTCATACCCACAAGCCCTTGAATCCAACAGTGCCACACTGACCATAAAAGAATCAAGCCCAGTGGAACTATATGTTGAAAGCGGCGTACAAATTATCGCCGGCAACAGCGGCAGCTTTCTTGCAACAGTTGGGGTTTCGGATATTTCAAGTTCATTTAACCCTATGCAAGTGTTCATTTACCCCGAAAACGCAGGGTTTGAAGCCTGCGAGTATTTCCAGCTTACCAGTGGCGATTCGTATTCATACGAAGCCATGGGAAGTTTCTTGATACACACTTCCGAAACAACACCACCCGGTAATTACATAGCCATAATCATCGTGGAGTGGGCTGAATTCGGAGACAAAAGCATATCTCAAAAATTTGAATTTACTGTTTTGGCACCCACCCCCTCCCTAACCATAACCTCCACCCACCCAACCCTAAACCGCCTTTCTTCATTAGGTCTTACAGCCTATGTTGAAAACGCACAAGGTCTTACCATCCAATGGGTTATCGATAACCATAAC
>Ga0131853_10005586_pt1 | contig 22696 bp, 23 predicted proteins | sample TergutLab28metaG_FD_92764 | JGI IMG/M metagenome (GOLD analysis project Ga0131853, IMG submission 92764) | Labiotermes labralis P1 segment gut microbial communities from Petit-Saut dam, French Guiana - Lab288 P1 (version 2) (version 2) | ecosystem: Host-associated > Arthropoda: Insects >...
GCACGACCTGTTCTTAATTTGCTTAACTCTCTTTTATAAGAATCAATTGATTTTTCCATTCTTCCTTTGATATCATCTAAGTTTACCATTTTACATAACCTCCTAATAATTTTGACAATATATTAGCGTCCACTAACAATCGTCCCAATTTTCTCACCAGCAACTGCTTTTTTAATGTTGCCTGGCTCATTCATGCTAAATACCATTAAATCAATATTGTTATCCATGCATAGTGAGGCAGCAGTTGAGTCCATAACTTGTAAATCTTTTGTCAACATTTCCATATAAGTCAATGTGTCATAACGGGTTGCATCTGGATTGGTGCGTGGGTCGTCATTATAAACACCATCAACACCATTTTTGGCCATTAAAATGGCATCTGCGTTAATTTCAGCGGCACGAAGCGATGCTGTTGTATCTGTTGAGAAATAAGGATTTCCGGTTCCACCACCGAAAATAACAATCCGCTTTTTCTCCAAATGACGTATGGCACGACGGCGAATATAAGGTTCAGCCACTTGATTCATATGAATAGATGTTTGTGTCCGCGAATCAACACCACAAGCGTCAAGTGCATTTTGCAGTGCTAAGGCATTCATCACGGTTGCAAGCATCCCCATATAATCAGCACTCGAGCGTTCCATTCCCATTTCACTAGCTGTTTTCCCACGCCAGATGTTTCCGCCACCCACAATAATCGCAATTTCTACACCTGTTGCATGAGCTTCCTTGACTTCGGCTGCAATTTTTGCAACTTTTGCAGCATCAATTCCAAATCCATCTGCACCTGCTAAAGCTTCCCCACTTAATTTCAAAATAACACGTTTATAAGTCGACTTCATCAATTTTTCCTCCAGATAAGCATATTTGAAATAAAGGACACAGCGGTTGTGTCCTTATTTGAATGTCTTAAACTATCCGTTAACTTGGCTCATAACTTCTGAAGCAAAATCAACTTCTACTTTTTCAATTCCTTCTCCAACTTCAATACGTGCAAATGTCACAATGGTTGCATTGATGCTTTCTAAATATTTTTCAACTGTCTTGCTATCGTCGATAATGTAGCTTTGAGAAAGAAGGGCGTAAGTTTGATCCACTTCTGTGTTATCTTTAACAAATTTTTCTAATTGACCTGGAATGATTTTATCCCAAATTTGCTCTGGCTTACCTTGTTCTTTTAATTCATTTTCTAAACGTGTTTTAACCTCTGCCATAACTGCATCAGTTAATTGCAATTTAGATGCAAATTCAGGAACACGTAATAATGGCTTTCCAGCACGCTTGCGATCTTCATTTTCAATTTCAATGCGGGCACGTAACGCAACCACTTCTTCTTCGATAAACTTAACATCTAAATCAGTGTATGATAACACTGTTGGCTTCATCGCTGCTGCGTGCATCGCAATATCTTTAGCTGCTTGCTCAGAACCATTTTCTACAACCGTTACAACAGCAATACGAGATCCGGCATGCTTATAAGCACCAAATACTTGTGCATCTGTTTTTTCAACAATTGTAAAACGACGCAATTCGATTTTTTCACCGATCACAGCAGTTGCTTCGATTAAAGTTTCTGCTAATGTTTTTCCGGTTGTAGTCGGCAACGCTAAGGCTGATTCTAAATCAGCTGGCTTGTTATCAGCGATTAATTTTGCTGTTTCAGTTACTAATGTAACAAATTGCTCATTTTTCGCAACAAAATCAGTCTCAGAGTTAATTTCAATAACCGTCGCAAAATTACCATCCACATAAATTTCAGTTAAACCTTCTGCTGCAACACGATCAGCTTTTTTCGCTGCGTTTGCCATTCCTTTTTCGCGTAAAAATGCAACTGCTTTTTCAATATCCCCATCAGTTTCAACCAATGCTTTTTTACAATCCATCATCCCTGCACCAGTTTTTTCACGTAATTCTTTTACCATAGCTGCTGTTACTGCCATTTTAATACACATCCTTTTATCTCATAAAAATACCTTTTGACCGCGCCAAGGGGCCATGGGACAAAAGGTATTATTTTATTATTTTAAATTCAATTAATATTTATTCCACCAAATGTTTCAAATTTGGTTCGAATGTTTCAAATTCGGTTTGAATAGTTCAATTCGATACGAATGATTTATTCAGCTGATTCTTCTACAACAACTTCTTCTGTTGTTTCAGCTTCCACTTCCGCACCTTCATTCACTTCAATGATTCCATCAACCATTTTCCCAACGATCAAACGTACTGCACGGATAGCATCGTCATTTGCTGGAATGATATAATCAACATCATCTGGATCACAGTTCGTATCAACAATTCCGAATACTGGAATATGTAATTTGCGCGCTTCTGCAGTTGCGATTTTTTCTTTACGTGGGTCAACAACAAAGATTGCAGCTGGCAATTCTTTCATGTCGCGGATTCCACCTAAGAATTTGTTTAATTTTTCGAATTCTTTGTGTAATTCTAAAACTTCTTTTTTCGGTAATACTTCAAATACACCGTCAGCTTCCATTTTTTCGATGTCTTCCATGCGCTTAATACGCTTTTGGATGGTACCAAAGTTAGTCAAAGTTCCACCTAACCAACGTTTGTTTACCCAGTATTGTCCACCGCGCGTTGCTTCTTCTTTTACAGCATCTTGCGCTTGCTTCTTTGTACCAACAAATAATACCTTTCCACCATCTTTAGAAACTTCTTGGATATTTTTGTAAGTATCATCGATCATACGAGAAGTTTTTTGTAAATCGATAATGTAAATCCCGTTTCTTGAAGTGTAAATATACTTCTTCATTTTTGGGTTCCAACGACGAGTTTGATGCCCGAAGTGAACGCCCGCTTCTAACAATTGTTTCATTGAAATAACAGCCATCGTTATTTCCTCCTTTTGTTTTTCTTCCGCATATATCAACGTCTATGTCCATTCAAGCTAACACCTGAACACTCGGACACTTACTCAATATACGTGAATTATTTTTGAACCGTCAAGTATTGTACCACAACTGTGGGCTGAAATGCAATAGTTTTTTAACTTTTTTTAGCCATTGATTGGATAACTATGGAAATAAAGTCCATCTACCCATAAATCAAATGTTTCACCTTGATAATCCCACGCAATTGCTTTACCGTCTTGAATAAGTCTAAGTTTTCTAAATTCTTCCATATCTGCAAGAAATGCAAAAACACCCATCAATCGATTTGAGAGGTTATAATGTTTCTTTTCACCATTTGAAAACTCAAGCTCTAACAAATAATTCTCCAACGGAATAGCACTTTTTATTTGATTTGGTATCTGCTGGGTTAAATCGTAAGCTTGGGTAGAACCATCGCTAAAATTAACGATTAAAACATCAGTTTCTTCTAAATACTGATCCGATAAAAATACTTTACTCAAAATTCACACCACCTATATTAAAATTACAAAGGCTTAATTTGGAATGTTTGTTCATTGTTGACAGCTAACTTCCAATTCGCTTTGAGGTCGTCTTGGTTAATTTCAATCCAAGCTTGAACAATTCGCAGTTGTTTTCGAGGTAAACTTCCACGATGTAAATTACCATCAAATGTAAACACTGCTTCTTGTCCTTGGTATTCAGCATGAAGATGAGGTGGATTATGATCACTCCAGTTCATTCTGACAATAATGCCATAAAATACTGATAAAACCGGCAACATAGTCACTTCCTTTCAAAAATTAAATCCAATCACTCAATTCTACCACATCTCTTTGTGAAAGTCTAATTCATTTTTGAATTATTTCGATTTTTTATTTAACTCTAATGAGTTTTTAGTGTCTTTCCTCAGCATACACAAATTCACCGCCATTGCCCCACTTCCATGTTCCACCACCTGCACCTAGTTCAAAATGAAGTTTGGCAATTCCTAAATCAAGCCCTGGAAAGTATTTGATTTTACTATTTATAGCAGCTGTCACACGTCCATTTTCGTAATGAAACATCACGGGTTGTTTATTCAGAGCTGATGGGGCCTTTGCTACTGCCTCCATGCCGCTTAAAAACCATGTTGGTTCTGCTCCATCGCTCCTAAACATCTCACTTATCCCCTTTGTTTTTCGGTGAATCAATTTATAAATAAACGCCTCACGTCCTCTCGGTTCATCTTCCACTTTTCCAACCGTGATCAAACAGGCTAATCTTTCATTAGTATCTAATTTGAATGGTGTCTTCGACTTCCTAAATGAACCACCAATCCAACATGTTCCCAGTCTCATTATAGTCAAGTGTAAAATTATTAATTCACCATAATAGCCGATTTTTTCATCTATATCTGGTGCATCTTCCTCAACAATAAATCCCAAATAATGATTCACACCTGTTAATAAACCATAGCTACTAGTAAAGCCTTTAAAAGCCTCTCCGTTATTCATTACCAATTCGATGCGAAATCCACCTATTTTGTTATATTCATCTATTAATTTTTGCAACTTTTCAATTTGTTCTTGTTCAAGTGGGGCTTCGATATAGGTGCGCCTTGATGTTCTTATATTGATAGCTTCTTGTAGGGTCATCTCTATCATCTCCGATTTTAAATATTTGTGAATTTGCGGTAGCTTCGTCGTAATTCTCTTCCTCGTAAGATTTTTTGTGGTGTTTTTGTTTGTTTTCCATCCATCATTTCGACTGTAATTTCGTCACTTCGCCCCATGATATTTTCATGGATAAGGAACATTCGATGATCAAGTTCTGCAATTTTATCAGCAGATAAAACCAATTCATCATTGAGATGTTCTGGAATATCACCTTCATATTTGTAGCGTGCTTCATGTTCTAAGGTTGCCCAAAAATTCATGGCTTCGGTTCGGATTTGAACTTCAATCACCACTTGGTCAATTTTCCCTGAATGAAAAACGGGTATTTCTATCAAAAGATGGTAGCTTCGATAACCACTTTTCTTAGGATTTTGTACATAGTCTTTTTCACCACGGATTTTCAGATCAGGCATAGAACGCATTAATTCTACCAAATGATAAATATCACGGGCAAAGGGACAGATAATGCGTACACCTGCAATGTCCATAATGTAATTTTTCGCATTTTCCGCTGTAATATCAAGGTTTAATCGGTGTAATTTTTCAGCAATGCTTTCTGGTGCTTTAATGCGGCCACGAATATAATCAATAGGATTAACATCATGAAAATGTTCGAAATCCTCATGGACAATTGCTAATTTGGTTAGAAGTGTTCGATGCCCCCACTCATAAATCAATAATAGCTCTTTTAATTTTGCAAATTCTTCTATACTAAAACGAATTGACATAACCTCGTCCTCCAGCACTACTTTTTTACTTTGAAAACACATTCTTGATTATACCATAACTTATTATTTTTTCCACACTTTATCTGAAATTTTCACAAAAAAATGAGACTGATTCAACATTCAATCTCATTTTAGATTTTAAAAAGTTCTATCATCGGGGTTACTTGCCACTTTACCACAGCCTGCAAGACTTTCGATGGTTTTGATTTCTTCTTCGGTTAATTCAAAGTCAAAGACATCAATGTTGCTGATGATTCTGCTTGTCGTCACTGATTTTGGAAGTGGATTATAACCTTTTTGTAAACTCCAGCGAATGGCTACTTGGGCAGGTGTTTTTCCGTATTTATCAGCAATTTCTACCAATGCCGGCACTTCTAAGATGGTTCCTGTTCCTAGTGGTGAATAAGCTTGAGATAAAATGCCATGTTTGTCATTTGCTGCGACAACCTCAGGCTGCATTTCACTTGGACTTAATTGAATTTGGTTTATATGAGGAACAATTTTGGCAGTTTTCAGCAAAGATGTGAGATGATGGTCGTGGAAGTTTGAAACACCGATTGCACGGATTAGGCCTGCTTCCAATGCTTCTTCCATATAACGCCAAACTTCTTGATTGCGTTCTTCCCAACGGTCGCGAACAGCTAGTGGGTTTGGCCAGTGAATAAGATATAAGTCCACATAATCCAATCCCAAATTTTCAAGGGATTCAGCTAAGGCAGTTTTAGCAGCCTCGTAAGTGTGGATGCCATTCCAAAGCTTTGTTGTTACAAAAATTTCCTCGCGAGGAATTCCTGATTTAACAATCCCACGCCCTACCCCTTCTTCATTGCCATAAGCTGCTGCTGTGTCAATATGTCGATAACCAGCTTTTAAAGCATCAAGGACTGCATTTTCTGCTACATCACCATCAGGTGTTTGCCATGTTCCAAAGCCAACCACTGGAATCTCTACACCATTTGCCAGCTTGTATGTTGAGTTGATATTTAATTCCATTTTCTTCACGCTCCAATCTTGTTTGATAAGTATAATTATAGCATTGAGAGCTTTTTTTTGCAAACATTTTTGAACAACTACCTATTTGAAAATTTATACTTTAGCCTAATTTATTAGACTTCTCCCATAACTCGGTTAAAACACCCTCATACGGTAGTGATTGAAAACTATTTGGAAAAAAAGACTTCCAAATAGTTTTCAATCACTGCCTCAGCAAGGCGAAAGGCCGCGCGCCAGTGAAACTTTGCGAAGTATGAGCATTAGTTGAACCAGTGCCCTTGGGGTAGTAGGTTAAGAGCAAAATACTAAGCAATACAATACATCATATTAAGCGAGATTACTAACTGATCACCGAAAGGGTTAAGTTATGGCAGAGGTCTATTATATATTTTCACCAAGGCATTTTCCAACTTCGGCTCAATGATGCTAATGTCTTTTATCTCATAAAGTTTAGTAATTGAAGCGATCGCTTCCGCTTTACTAATTTCGCGATTATTAAATGCAAGCCACTTGGTATTCTCTTCAAACTTGATAAGCCTCAATCGAGCATCTAGATTTTTTTCTGAATCATCTAAAAATTCAACCACAAGGGTGCTTTCTTTCGCATAGCTTTCTTTAAATCCTTCCAGGCTCCCATCATAAAGCAATCGTCCTCTATCAATCGTGATAATTCGATTACAAATCTGTTCAACATCATCCATGTCGTGGGTCGTCAAAATAACCGTTGTTTTCTTTTCTTCATTAATCGCACGAATAAATTCACGAATTTTCTGTTTTGCGAGAACATCAAGTCCGATGGTTGGCTCATCAAGGTATAAAATTTCTGGATCGTGTAAAAGTGCTACTGCCAGTTCCCCACGCATTCTTTGGCCCAAGCTTAACTGCCTAACTGGGGTTCGTAAAAAATCTTTCATGTCTAATAGTCTAACAAAAAATTCAACATTACGTTTAAAAGTCTCATTATCAATTTCATAAATTTTTTGATATAAATCAAACGTTTCTTCCATCGGCAAGTGCCAATACAATTGCGATCGTTGCCCGAAAACAACACCAATTTTTTTCGCATTCTCTTTTCTATTCTTAAAAGGCTCTTTTTCATTAACCAAAACTTTTCCGTGGGTCGGAACTAAAATTCCCGTTAACATTTTAATCGTCGTTGATTTCCCTGAACCATTTGAACCTAAATAACCGATGAGTTCCCCCTTTTCAATGCTAAACGAAATATCCTTAACAGCTTCTTTAATGGTATATGAACGTTGGAATAGTGATTTAATTGATGCACTAAATCCTTTTTCTCGTTGCAATGTTTTAAATTCTTTTGAGACGTGATTCACTTCGATAATCGGCATGATACTCCTCCTAAAATTAGTTTCCTGTACTCTGGTAATGCTTAATTGCAAATGTCCAACCTAAATAAGCTGCTGTCATACAAATTATTCCCACAAAGGGTGTTAAAAATTGGAATGATGAGTGAAAAATGGTAAAGTCATCCTTCTGGAGTAAGTATTGAATCGGGAAAAAGTTGACAAAGGCATATGGCAGGATCAGGGTTAGAATAACTTGCAACGCGATGTTGTAAATCGAAATCGGATATTGAACAAAGCGAGCTTTTTGAGAAAGGATTTCAATTAACCCTCTATTCTCAACAACCCAAAATGTAGGAAGAGCCATTAACAACATCAATCCACCCTGAATCAATGCTCCCCCTATTAAAGTCGTCACTAAAAAAAGAACTTGCATCGGTCCCAAAGCTATTCCAAGCTGCGTGAAAGAGATAACCATGAAAGAAACTGCAAGGGTTAAATGACTAAAATACGCATTATTAAAATCCCGACAGATCAAATAAAGCAAACTGTTTAATGGCTTAGTCAAAACTTCATCAAACGTTCCATTTTTAATCATCAATGAAAGTTGTCTCGTCGGGTTAAAGAGGAAAAAGGCTGCCAAAGCATAGGAAGCTAAGTTGAACGAATAAAGTAAAATCACTTCATATTTGGTCCAACCATTAATCGTCTCAAAATGATCAAGCATTAACCAAAGCACGATAAATTGAGCACCATATCCAACAAACTGAGCAATGGCTCCGATGAAAAAAGCTTTTCGATATTCAGCAATGCTCATCATCCTTATTTTAATAAATTCGATATATAATTTGAAATACTTCACCAGACTAACCTCCATTCATAACCATTTTCGCATTAACATTTCTCCACACAAGGCGTTCACAAACCCAAAGAATCAGAAGCCAGATAAGTTGTGTCGCAAGAATGATCAAGATTTCTGAAATATCCCTCTGACCTAGGAAAATAGAAATAGGCTCAAAGAAAATAAATCTAAAAGGCATAAAATTAGTCAGCTGATATAGCCATTCAGGATAAAACCACAATGGAATTGTCGCGCCAGCAAATAATTGAATCAACGCACCTGTAAAAAACGGAATATACCAAGTAGCTTCAAGCCAGAATGCAGACAATCCTACTAAATAATGAAAATAAAACGCCAATAGCAATCCTAAAATTAGGCTAATAGAAAAGGCAAATATCATTTCTAACTCTGCGGGAAAAGAAAATCCAACCATCAATCCTGTCAAAATTGCTCCTGGCATGGCAATAAAAAGAAGACGGAAAAGATTCCAGCCAAGTTCATTAGCGAAGAATAAGGTTTTTAAATTAACGGGTCGTAAAAAATCCATAATAATATCACCAGTTTGAATCTTTTCACCAAGCTTATGAGCAACCGATGATGAAGTCAAAGTCATGAGCAATGATGATACAATTGTATAAGTGAGCATTTGCCTGATATCAATTATAGCTGCTTCATTCCCATCAAAAAGCGCGCGCCAAATAAAAATTTGCATCCAAAGTGCTAAAAAACTCCCAATTACTGACACAATAAGATTAAATCGATAAACATATTGCTCTTGAAATGCTTTTTTTAAAAATTCAAAATAAAGCTTCACACTATTCCTCCTAGCCATTTATTTTTCCATTATACATGCTGAATTGATGTTTGCACATGACAAAAATGTCTATTGACAAAGAGAGCTGAGGTCATTTATAATGGCAGTACATATTTAAGGTTAAAAATAACTCAAGGAGGTAACCACAGTGAACCTTTCATTTTTTGAAAACAGCATGTGGCTAGGCGGAGAAAGAGTAAACACATCACCATTAAAATTAGGAGCAAATATTCGACTTCTAAGAGAGTCTAGAGGTTTAAGTCGAGAAGAATTTTGCGAAGATGAAGCGCATATAACAGTGCGTCAATTGGCTCGAATTGAAGCTGGTGAATCGTTCCCAACCTTCCTGACATTCACCTATATCTGCGATAGATTGCATGTTCCACTCTCCTTTTTAGCGGGCGTAGAACGTTCCGGAATATGCGAACATTTTATCAGGCTAAAGCACATTCTCCTCAAAAAGCCAACCTATGATGATCCAATCCGAATTGCAGAGCACCAACAAATGCTAGATGAAATTGACCGTGAATACTACGGAGAATTGCCCGAAGAAGAAAAATTTTTCACTGATATTATCAAAACCATTAATGAAGTCCACTACCATCAAAACCTTAAACTAGGAAAAGCTTTTTTACAACCCTATCTTACAGAAATTAAGACACCGAAACACTATCATATTCATGAATGGTTCATCATCCGGCTTTACTTTTATTGTTATTTATGTGAACCATTTGAAACAGAAAGTTTTGAAGTTATCTTAAAGGCTGTCATTGCTCAAGCTCAAATAGTTGTTGGTTTCGAAGGTGCCATCTTTCATCGCTTAATTATTAAAGCCATGGAGATTTTTGAAAAAAACAAACATTATCATCGACTTCCTGAACTGATTGAAGTTTCCCGAAAATTGATGAAACGCTGCGACGATTTTCATAAACAACCCGTTGTAGACATGTTTGAAGGGAAATATTGGTTATTTGAGAAACAGGATTCTGAAAAAGCTTATCCTTGCTATGCCAAAGGAGCTAAATTTGCAGAATTATTCGATGATGCATTTCTGTCTACAAAAATTCTGCAGGAATGGGAATCTGACTCAAAAAAATTTGCAATTTAAAAGCTGTGGAAAATGACCACAGCTTTTAAGTTAATGATAACACCACATTCTTTGCAATCTCAGGATAATCTGTAATAATGGCTTCTACTCCTAATTCTACCAACTTCCGCATTTCCAACTCATCATTCACTGTCCACACACGCAACCTATTTGCGACTGAACGCCAGTATTCAAGGTTAGAAAAGATGATGTTTTTATCCATATGTAGGGCTTCAAGTTTTAATGTTTCAAGGTAATCTGCTGGCATGGGGATAAAGTTTTCTAATAACCAAGCTGTCTTGGCGGTTTTGTCTAATGCTTGGATTCTTAGAATAGTCGGTAAGTGGAAAGCCGAATAAATCACTTTTTCTGGCGGATATCCAACTTCATGGACGACTTTAAACATGGCTTCTTCAATGCCTGGGTAAGCCACCATGTAGGTTTTTAGTTCGATATTGACTTCTAGATCGTGAGCTTTGCATAGTTCTAACACTTCGGTCAAGGTTGGAACAACTTCCGCATCCCAACTTGGATCGTAATGTTTGAATTCGGTATATTTGGCACCGATGCTGAAATTTCTGATTTCTGCTAAGGTGTAGTCTTTAATATAACCTGTCCCAGTTGTGGTTCTGTCTAGGGTAGGGTCATGAATAACCACCAATTCGCCATCTTTTGTCATATGGATGTCAAATTCCATGCCACAGGCACCTGCTTCAATGGCCTTTTTAAATGCCAGCATAGAATTTTCTGGGTAGTTACCTTTGCTGCCTCGATGGGCGTAAATCTTTGTCACATTAATCAGCTCCTCAACCTTTTTAAGGGTTTTCCCTTTCTTAGGGGGTTATTTACTATAAAGTATAGCTTATTCTGCCTCATTTTTCAACATTTACCCCCCAATATTCATAGTGAGTTTACATTCTTGTAGGATAATCGGGAATAATAGAAGGATGGTCGGCGTTTTCAAGGTCGATATAAAGGGAAAAATGATGAAATTATTTAAACTATTAACAACACGCTTGAGTTTTACCATCTACTTGCTTGTGCTTCAAGTCGCTTTCTTTTTGGCGTTAGCAATTTATATTTTATATCGATTCCCAATTTTTTATATTTTGGGTCACTTTTTAAGTGGTGTTGTTTTTTTAGCATTGGTAAGAAAGGACAAGCCTGCCGCATTTAAGTTGACGTGGATTATTGTGGTGTTAAGTTTTTTGCCTTTGGGTGGTTTGTTGTATTTGCTTTTTGGAGATAAACGTCCAACGAGGAAAATTGCAAAGTATGTAGAAGAGCATGCCTTGATTTCTAGGTATTTAGATTTAGATGATGAGCCAAATGAGGTTAAATCGGAGCATTGTGGCCGAATGTCGAGTTTATTTAAGTATATCCGAAGTCAGTCCTCTTATCACGCCTATAAGCAAACTGATATTGATTATTATACGTTAGGCGAGCATATGTTTGCTGATTTGTTGGAAGATTTGAACAAGGCAGAAAAATTTATTTTCTTGGAATATTTTATTATCAAAGACAGCCTCATGTGGGGGAAAATTTTAGAAATCCTGATCTGGAAAGCTCATGCTGGTGTGGACGTTCATTTAATTATTGACGATTTCGGTTCCATGAAACTTTTCACCAATCGTTATATTCGTAAGCTTCGCTCTAAAGGGATTAAAATCGTTCGGTTCAACCCTTTGCGACCTAAGTTACTGATGTTTATGAACAATCGAGACCATCGAAAAATCATTGTGATTGATGGGCATACGGCTTATAATGGCGGAACGAATATTGCAGATGAGTATATCAATGTGAGGGAGCGTTTTGGAATTTGGAAAGACACAGGTGTTCGTTTGCGAGGTGAAGCTGTTTGGAGTTTTACTTTGATGTTCATTGAAATGTGGGATATTTTTTGTCAGAAAGATCAGCGGATTAGTAATTATGAAGCCTATCGTTTTTCAGGTGCTGATGATATCAAAGGTGATGGTTTGGTCCTTCCTTATGGGGATTCTCCATTAGATCATGAACAATTAGGTGAAAATGTTTATATCGACATGCTCAATCAAGCGCAACATTACGTTTATATCTTCACACCCTACCTTATCATTAGTGAAAATCTAATTTTCGCGCTGCAAATGGCTGCGAAGCGTGGGGTTGACGTGAAGATTGTCACACCAGGGATTCCTGACAAAAAGCTGGTGTTCAGACTCACCCGTTCTTACTACCGTTTCCTACTTGAAGCAGGTGTTAAAATTTATGAATACACACCTGGATTTATGCATGCGAAGAGTTTTGTCAGTGACGACCGTCTCGCAGTGGTTGGTACTATTAATTTGGATTATCGCTGCCTTTATTTGCATTTTGAATGTGCGACTTTAATTTATAGCGGTAAAGTGATTGATCAAATCAAAAATGATGCGCTGGAGACGATTAAAATCAGCCAAGAGGTTCAAATAAAAAAAACAAAGACTTCCTTATTAGGACGCTTTGTTGATTCTGTTTTGCATTTATTCGCACCACTTATGTAACAGAGGCCATCAGTCAATGGGAAGACAGCCTCTGTTTTATTGTGTAGGAGCTTATTTTTAATCTGTTATTCCTCAATGGCATGCTTGATATCACGTACAAATTGTTTCACAGGCTCTATACTATCTCGCCCATATTGGGCAACCAACTTGACGATGGCACTCCCGATGATCACGCCATCGCTTACAGCTGCCATTTTTCGTGCTTGTTCTGGATTTGAAATGCCAAAGCCGATGGCGCATGGAACAGATGAGACACTTTTTACCTGTTTAATCATTTCTGTAACATTTGAATTGATCTCGGTACGCATCCCAGTAACACCCAATGATGAGACACAATAGATAAATCCTTCTGCATCTTTTGCGATCGTTTTGATTCTTTCTTTAGATGTCGGTGCAATCATGGATATTTGTGTAATGCCGTATTTGGCACATTCAGTTGCCAATTCGTCTCTTTCTTCAAACGGTAGGTCAGGTACGATGATGCCATCGATGCCACAGTCATTGCATTTTTCCATAAATCGCTCTTTTCCGTAGACGAAGATAGGATTGATGTAGGTCATAAACAAGATGGGAATATCAACCTTCATTCTAACCCGCTTAACCATTTCAAATAATTTATCAACTGTGCAACCACTTGCTAATGCACGCTCATCTGCTTCTTGAATGATAGATCCTTCTGCAACGGGGTCAGAAAATGGAATACCAATTTCAATTAAATCCACACCTGATTCTGCCATTGCAATGATTAAATTTTCAGTTGTGCAGGTATCGGGATCACCACCAGTGACAAAGGCAATGAATGCTTTTTTATTTTCAAATGCTTTCGAAATTCTATTCATTAAGATCAACTCCTTTATATCTTGCGATTGCTGCCACATCTTTATCGCCTCTGCCAGATAAGTTGATGACGATGGTTTGTTCTTTTTTCATCGTTGGTGCAAGTCTTTTGGCGTAAGAAATCGCATGAGCACTTTCGATAGCTGGGATAATCCCTTCAATTCGTGACAAGTATTCAAAAGCTTCTACGGCTTCATCATCGGTAACTGGAACATATTCAGCTCTACCAATATCAAAAAGATGGGCGTGTTCTGGCCCAATTCCAGGATAATCAAGACCTGCCGAAATGGAATATACCGGTGCGATTTGCCCGTATTCATCTTGGCAAAAATAAGACTTCATGCCATGAAAAATGCCGATTGTTCCATTTGCTATAGTTGCTGCATTTTTGGGTGTCTCTACACCATGCCCTGCCGCTTCGCAGCCAATAAGCTTAACCTCTGGGTTATCAATGAAATCATAAAATGCACCGATGGCGTTACTGCCACCACCTACACAAGCGATAACAGCATCTGGTAATTTATTTTCTGCTTGCAGTATTTGCATCTTGATTTCTTCACTGATGATTTTTTGGAAGTCGCGCACCATTGTTGGGAAAGGATATGGACCCATCACTGAGCCTAATACATAATGGGTATCATCGATCCGAGAAACCCATTCACGCATGGTTTCATTTACAGCATCTTTTAAGGTTTGAGTCCCACTTGTAACAGGATTGACTTTTGCACCTAAAAGCTCCATTCGATATACATTCAACGCTTGACGCTCTGTGTCCTCTTTACCCATAAAGATTTCGCATTCTAGCCCCATAAGCGCAGCGGCAGTAGCAGTGGCAACACCATGCTGACCTGCTCCAGTTTCGGCAATAACACGGGTTTTACCCATTTTTTTAGCCAGTAAAACCTGTCCCAAAACATTGTTAATCTTATGAGAGCCAGTGTGATTTAAGTCTTCGCGTTTCAAATAAATTTTTGCGCCACCGAGATCCTCAGTCATCTTCTCTGCGAAATATAGCAGTGACGGTCTTCCTGCATAATTTTTCAATAAGTCAAGTAACTCTTTTTTAAAATCGGCATCCTCTTGATAATGTAAATATGCTGCTTCAAGTTCATGGATGACAGTCATTAATGTTTCAGGGATATACTGTCCACCATGTTCACCAAATCTACCTCGTTTAATATTCATTTTGACTCCTCCTAATAAATTCTACTATTTTTTTTGCATCTTTTGCACCATCTGTTTCAACACCACTACTGACATCTACTGCAAAGGGTGTCGTTTGCTTGATTGCTTTTCCGACGTTTTGAGTGTGAAGTCCTCCAGCTAGAAAGAATGGTTTTTTGACTTCACCAATCAAATCCCAATCAAAACTTTCCCCTGTGCCGCCACCTTTATGATCAAGTAATAAATAATCTGCAATAGTTCCCTGCCACTTCTGCACATCACCTTTGTTTTGAACAGAAACTGCCTTGATCACTGGGCGATTCATCTGTAATTTTAACTTCTGAATATAATGCTCATCTTCTGAACCATGCAATTGGATAATATCAATCGCTCCACTTTTAACAATGGTCATAATCGTCTCAATCTGTTCATTAACAAATACACCTACAGGAATAATATCTGGATGGAGCAATTTCCTTAACTCCAGTGCATGTTGTGGTGTGACTTTGCGCCGACTTTCAGCAAATACAAAGCCGATATAATCTGGTTTTACAAGGTTAACAATCTCAATATCTTCAATCCGAGATAAGCCACAAATTTTAACTTTAACCATATTCATCCCCTCGCAAACGATTAATTTCAGCTTTTTTATCTGTACTTTTCATGATACTTTCGCCAATTAATACTGCATCAACGTCAAGTGTTCGTAATGCTTCAACCTCCTTCGGAGAACTTATGCCACTTTCTGAAACAAACAAAACATCTTTTGGAACTAATTTCTTCAATCGTTCGCTTAATGTCATATCAATTTCAAAGGTTTTTAGATTTCGGTTATTAACTCCGATGATTCTTGCACCAGCAACGAGTGCCATTTCTATTTCTTCTTCATTATGAGTTTCCACAAGTGCGGAAAGTCCGAGATCGTGAGCGATGGTGATATATTCAGCAAGTGTGTCCCGATCCAATATGGAACAAATCAACAAAACGGCACTTGCACCCAACATTTTCGCCTCATAGATCATATAGCTATCAACTGTAAAGTCTTTGCGTAGTAAAGGGACTTCAACAACCTTAGCAATTTCTTGTAGATAGCGGTTATCGCCTTTAAAATAATAAGGTTCAGTCAAAATAGAAATGGCTGCCGCACCTGCTATTTCATAATCTTTTGCTATTTCAAGGTAAGGAAATACTTCTGCAATGATTCCTTTTGATGGCGATGCCTTTTTGATTTCGCAAATGAAAGAAATATCTTTTGATTTCAAGGCTTTTTCAAAAGGAAAGTCATCATTTGTTTCAATAGACTCCAGGCAATTGGTTTGAATTGACTGTACGCACTCAATTAGTTTTTCAAATGGTAATATTTTTTTCTGTGCTTCAATACGCTCTTTTGTCCGCATGGCTATTTCATGTAATATATTCATAATTGTTCACCTTAACTTTCATTTGAGTAACGAATAAAATCATCAAGCTTTTGCTTTGCAATACCTTTATCAATCACATCATTTGCTGTTTTGACAGCTGCTTCAATGGATTCATATCTTCCTGTTACAAACATCGCTGCTGCAGCATTAAGCACTGCCGCATCTCTTTTGGCACTTTTTTCACCATCTAGTATCCCTGTTATGATTTGGGCATTTTCCGAAACTGTGCCACCCTTCAAATCATCTGGATCACATTGCATAAATCCAAACTGTTCTGGCGTGATGGTATAGGAACGTACCCAGCCATCTTTGACTTCACAAACAAATGTGGGAGCACAAAGGGATATTTCATCTAATCCATCCTCGCCATGAACCACCATGGCATTCTTAACGCCTAAATTACACAATACTTGTGCCAAAGGTTCAACCAATTCTCGATCATAGACACCCATCAATTCCATCTTTGCACCAGCAGGATTGGTAAGTGGACCTAAAATATTGAAAATAGTCCTGATCCCCAACTCTCGACGAATCGGTGCGACAAATTTCATAGCGATATGGTAATTTTGTGCGTACATAAAGCAAATACCAATATTTTTGAGCAGGTCAGCACTTTTTTCAGGTGTAATGTCAATGTTGACCCCTAATGCCTCTAAAACATCAGCTGACCCACATTTGCTTGATGCACTCCGATTTCCATGCTTCGCTACTGGAATACCTGCTGCTGCTGTAATAAGCGAAGCCGTAGTAGATATATTGAATGTGTTAGCATGATCGCCACCAGTACCGACAATTTCCAGGGCATCCACTTCATGCAAGAGCCGAACACAGTGTTGACGCATACCGAAAGCAGAACCTGTAATTTCCTCGATGGTTTCACCTTTTAAACTCAAAGCTGTTAAGTAAGCACTCATTTGTACAGGTGAGGCTTTCCCAGTCATAATTTCATGCATGACAGCTTCTGCTGTTTCATAGGTCAAATTTTGTTTTTTAGATAAGGATAAAATAGCTTCTTTAATCATTGTCAGTTCCTCCTAAAAATCTAGCTAAATTGTGAATTGTCATTCTTTACATTCTAAAATGTTAAATTTTAATTTTCAAAAAATTTTCGATTATTTTATACCCTTTGGGTGTTAAGATAGATTCTGGATGAAATTGCAAGCCATATGTGGGATATTCGCGATGACACACCCCCATAATCTCTTTATCTTCTGAGCGTGCGATGATCTTTAACGCATCTGGCAAAGTGGATTCAATGCCAACTAAAGAATGATATCTTGCCACGTTAATCACTGGATCTAATCCACGAAACAATGAACTCCTAGGATCTGGTTGGATCGCTTCAGACTTACCATGTACCATTCGATGGGCATAAGAAACCGTCCCACCAAAGGCCTCATAAATCGCCTGATGACCTAAACAGATGCCCAAAATCGGGATCTGTTGATGAAATTCTTTAATCACACGAATGCAAATCCCAGCCTCTGAAGGCTTGCCAGGACCTGGCGATATCACAATAAACTCAGGTGCCAACGATTTAATTTCAGCAATACTAATTTCATCATTCCTTACCACTTTTATATCGGGATTTATCTGTCCAATGAGTTGATACAAATTATAAGAAAAACTATCGTAATTATCAATGAGTAGTATCATTTAGCCAGACCTCCTTCACTTGATTCTTCTAAAGCAAAACGCATTCCTTTGGATTTATTTACGCATTCTTCATATTCTAATTCTGGATTACTATCAGCGACAATTCCTGCTCCTGCACGTACAAACACTTGGTCTGCTTTTTTATATGCAATTCGAATACCAATACAAGTGTCCATATTCCCAGTAAAGTCTAAATACCCAATAGCACCTCCATAAACGCCTCGCTTAGTCTGTTCCAATTCATTTATAATTTCCATTGCTCTAACCTTAGGGGCACCTGACAATGTTCCGGCAGGTAAGACAGCATTAATCGCATCGAGTCCTGTTTTTTCTTCTTGGATCTGACCAGTCACAGTAGAGCCAATATGCATCACATGAGAAAATTTTGATATCGACATATATTCTTCTACTTCAACAGTACCAAATTTGCTTATTTTCCCTAAATCGTTGCGCCCTAAATCTACAAGCATATTGTGTTCGGCTAATTCTTTTTCATCGGCAAGTAATTCTTTTTCCAGTGCCAATTCTTCTGCTTCGGTTGAGCCTCGAGGGCGCGTTCCGGCTAAAGGAAAGGTGAATAGTTTCCCATCTGTCAGCTTAACTAAGGTTTCTGGAGAGGCTCCAGCTATTTCTAAATCACTTCCACTAAAATAAAACATATATGGTGAGGGATTGATCGTTCGTAATGCGCGGTATGTATTAAAAAGACTACCTTCAAAATTTGCTGAAAACCAATTAGATAAAACCACTTGAAAAATATCTCCCTCCTTGATATAATCCTTTGCTTTTTTAACCTTTTCGATATATGATTCCTTAGAAAATAAAGGTTTAAAATCAGATTTCAAATGGGCAGGCTCGATGTTGGCTTTGATTCCATTTTCAATCAAATCCTTTAAATCTTTCAGTTGCTTGATGCCTGCTTCATAGGAATTTTCTAAATCTTTAAGGCTGATATTCACAATCAATATTATCTTTTGGCGATAGTGATCAAAAGCAATCACCTTATCAAAAAGCATGAGATCTAAATCTCTGAAATGCACTTGATCACTCGATTCTAATTGTAAAGACAATTCTGTATATTTAACATAATCATAAGCAAAATAACCCACTAATCCACCAGCAAAAGGTGGTAATCCATCTATTTTAACACTTTTATGCGCATCTATTATGGCTTGAATCCGTGGATTTGGATTATCATTTTCAAAGACCTCTGTTGTTTGTGGTGTTGTTATTTTTGTAACCCAGTTTGTACATGTGATCTCTAGTTTAGGGTCAAATCCTAAGAAACTATATCGACCCCAACGTTCGTTATTTTCTACGCTCTCTAATAAAAAGCAGGATTTACTTACATTTTTTAAAATGCGTACAACTTCCGTAGGTGTTACAATATCAGCGTATATTTCCATGCTAAGTGGAAGGACATTATACTTTTCAAACTTTGCAAAAGCTTTTGCTTCTTCTAATGAAGGTTTTATCATTTTATTCATCTCCAATTTATCCAGATTTCAGTGATTTGAAAAGTTTTATCTGCCATCGGAAAAAGATCCGGTGATTGAATCTTAATCGTGCATTTTTCTGTTGATCCATCATCAATCATCCTCCTTAAGGTAACAAAAAAAGTCCTCGGCAAAGTAAAAAATACTTATGCCAAGGACGAATCCAAAGGGAATTTCATTCCCTACCAAAATCCGCGGTGCCACCTTGATTTACGAAATAAAAAATCTCGTACACTTAGCGAGATACCAACATATCTCCGACAACTAACGTATGCCTTACGTCATGGAATACTCAGCCCTTAAGCCTTTGACCATGCCCTCAGCGGTCCACTTAACAATCTGCATACTCACCAGGCTCTCAGCTATCCCGGCTCTCTGTAAAGCGCATATACTGTTAATACTCCGCGTCAATGGTTTTCGATATTTAAATTTTAGCTATAATAACACATGAAAATCGGCTTGTCAAGTATAAAATGAAAAAATTTTCATTTTTTCACATTTTTTACATTATTCATTTGTTTCTAACACCTGACCATCTTCAACTAAGCGATTCTGGATTCCAGGCGTTACCACAGCACTTAACATCGCACTCAACATGGTTAGCAAAATAACTACAATAAATTGAGTGATATACAATTTGAAATGTTTTTTGATCAGTTTGGATTTTTTCTTAATCAAACTTTTAACAACCATATAAGCAAAGCGAATGCTGAAGTAGACGCCTAAAATCGTTGTGAATAAAATCAATAAGTAATGAATAAGCCATAAGATAATAATCCCTGCACTGATGTCTTGTTGCATAAGAATGGCCAAATTAAAGCCAGCACTCACCCCTCGAACAAAAACCAAAAAGAAATTGACAAGGATTCCCACAATGGTAAGCCCCATGGTCCATATGGTTAACTGATATAAAAACTGTCGCCAAAAGATTTGAAAGAAGGACATGCTATCTCCAGTTGCAACATAAGCCATTAAGCTATCTTGCATCTGAGGGGATTGTCTAAGATACATAATAGCACCGATGATATCTCCGATTAGGATGATGGCGAGAATGATAAAAATAATGATAGCTAAATGGGAAAATTTACGTTTTTGTCTTCTTTTTTTACTACGTCTGTGCTTCTTCATCTGCTGTTCCTCCAATTTAATAAGTATTAAATCTTATGCAACAGCGTGAAAAAAGAGAACCCAAATAACAATTATTGTTACTAAGTTCTTTTCGTCTTGGATTTTTAATTTTGATGATTTTTTATTTGTAATAGTAACGTGAGAAAGAACCTAATTTGCAACTTCTCTTTTCATTCTGGTATATCGTCTATTTATTTTCGCTGTTCTGATCCCGCTTTACATTATACCCACTTATGACACGTTGTTTTTCTTTTTCTTGACCTTGTTTTTTAATGTGCTGTTCTGCAGCTAATTCGCTACCTGATTTTACAATGTTTTGTCCGTGTTCAAGTTGTAGTTTTAGCAATGTTTCACTTAGCTTGTCTTTATCTCGTCGTGGTTTTACAGGTTTTGGCTCTTCGAATAAAGACATTTGGATGTTACCTTGTGGCTTTTCTTCTTTTTCTTTTGTTAAATTCGATAAACTGATACCGATAAGTCTGATGGGTTTTGGTTCGAGTTTGTCAAAGACTTCTTCTGCCCGCTTGAAAATGTCTAAGGCTTGATTGGTTGGGAAGTCGCTTTTTGCTCTTGTGATGGAATGCATGCCTGGGTAGGTTATTTTTAGGGTGACTGTTTTAGCATAAATCCCCTGTTGTGTGATGTCATAGCTTAGTTTTCTGGCGATTAAGCGGAGGATGTCTTTTAGGTAGTCAATGTCGGTAATATCTGTTTGGAATGTTTGTTCTGTTCCGATGGATTGTCCACGTGTTCGGGTGTTTACTGCTCGATTATCGATGCCGCGGGCTAAGTCGATGATGGCAGTGCCGTGATTTCCGAGGACATTTGCTACTCTGTCGGCATGTTTGAAAATATCATTGACTGTTCGGACACCGATGCGTTCTAAGCGTTCTGCTGTTTTAGGGCCGACGGTGTAGACAATTCTGACATTTCGTGGGCCGATAAGTTGGCGCATGGCTTCGGGGGTTAGGATTTCAAAGTAGCCATTTGGCTTCATTTCTTCACTGGCAAGTTTGGCACTGGACATAGAGTATCCCAATCCTACTGAACAGGTTAGGCGTAATTCTTTCCAAGTGCGCATCTTTATCTGGCGGGCAATTTCTCTGGCACCACCGAAGAGTTTGGCTGAGGCTGTTATATCTAGAAAACCTTCGTCAAGGGAAATGTATTCGACAATATCGGTATAAGTTGACCATATTTGATGAATTTGATCGCTTACAGCAGCATACTTACTTCCATTTGGATACATATACACACCGTGAGGGCACAATTTATAAGCTTGCGAAATTGGCATTGCAGAACGTACACCATACTCACGCGCTTTATAATTACACGTTGCAACAACCCCCCGCTCACCAGGAAGTGCCCCGATAATAACAGGTTTTCCTTTTAGTTCAGGGTTGTCTCTTGTTTCGACTGCTGCGTAAAAGGCATCCATGTCGACGTGGATGATTCTTCTTGAATTTTGTTGTTCGTCCATAATATCCACCTCTAATCCAAAAGTCCATAATTACGGAAGCGGTTAATTAAATTATAGTAATTAATATCCATCATCTGGATTGGAGCGACTACAATCCGATCTAAAAAATCATATGCCCTTGAAGCAGCAGCTAAGTCAACTCTAGTCCTTCTTCTAATTTCTCCCACAGTAATCCCACGAATATCCTCTTCCTCTGGAGAGATAATCTCACGAATATAAAAATAAATCATATCCAAAATTCTTTCCCCAAAACTTGTTTCAATATATATAAATACGTAATTAACACCATTTCTCCAATAAAGTCCATCACCTATATCGTGATCTCGATACACAGGAAAAAAATATGGATAAGAATGTCCGTATAAACCAAAAAGATACTCTCCTCCCAATATCACACTTTCACCCGAACCAAGCGGTGTAGTTTGTAACGCAAAATGCCGAGGTATTATTGGACTAAATTGTATATATGAATCTTGCCTTTGAGGAGGACGCTTATAGTAAATTAAAGTCCAATTATTAATTCGACCCGCATCAACATATAATATTATATCGCAATTTTCTACACAAGGTCTTAATTGACATTCCTCTAACCATTCAATTCGATACCTCAATGGTTGATTATCTAATTGAAGCCTTAGCAATTCATCTTCTCTTCTACTTGAGTTTCCTCCCAATTGAACAGTGATAATAACAGAGATAA
>Ga0131853_10005588_pt1 | contig 22693 bp, 14 predicted proteins | sample TergutLab28metaG_FD_92764 | JGI IMG/M metagenome (GOLD analysis project Ga0131853, IMG submission 92764) | Labiotermes labralis P1 segment gut microbial communities from Petit-Saut dam, French Guiana - Lab288 P1 (version 2) (version 2) | ecosystem: Host-associated > Arthropoda: Insects >...
TATATATATATATATATGAAAGATCAGCAAGAGTGAAGTACACTTTCTTTAGTGTTAACTGGATCATGTTTCCACACTTCTGCCCATCTGAAATTTTCCACAACTGTTGTGAGGATTTTTACAAAGGTTGGCTCTTTATACGCATTATTAATACAGTGAGGATTCAACACATGCTTCTGACATAACTTTCTACTTACATTTGTACCTGTGTCCATACTTTTTTTTTTTTTAAGTAAGGCACATCCTTTTCACAAATTAGCTGAACTGCATACATAATATTCAATACCAACTTGTTGCACAAGGTTTTTATTTGTTACTTATTGCTCCAACATGTTTCAGTCTTACCTACTGGCCATTTTCAGGGAGCTCAGTTTTTCAATGTATGCAGATTAAGCATCCACTTAACGTGAAAGAAATTCTATACATACATACATATGTAGCTAAAATTTCTGTCACACAAGTTGACACATAAGCTGCACACAATGAAAAAACTAATGATCTCCCTGAAGACGGCCAACAGCTAAGGGCAAAACTAGTCGGAACAGTAATTAATAAATAAAAACACTGTGCAACAAGTTGGAATTAAGTATTATGTATACAGTATAGTTCAATGGAAAATGTACAATATTAAATTTGTTAAACTATATTTTATTTCCAGTACTTTGAAGGGTACAGATGTTGGCTTATCATTCACAAATCCTTCTGACAAACACAACTATACTGTTATTGATATTTCTGTACTAGTAAGTTGAAGAGAAGCTCTGACTGATGTTATGTACAGTCTTTTCCTGCAATACTATGCTGGCACCTAGTTTGTTGCAAAGCTTTTAGGAGTCCTACTTTTGCTAGATCTACCACATGAAAAAAAGTCCAAAGTCCATAATGTTCCATTTACATTGCATGCAGGTCGTGATGGCTGCTGAGGAGCATAAGAAACTTTCTACCTTTGTGAAGAGCATACATCAGATGCTGAGGCACGAGACTCAGAAAAATGGGGCTGACAAAGCGTGGCAAGAACACTGCAGTAAAAGTGAAATTTTGCAAGAATATGCAACTTCAATGCAAAAATTAGCTTCTACATTCTGGGAACAAAATTCAGTAGATAAGAATAAAAGTGCTTGGTGCCGAATAAAATGGGTAGTTGAAAAATGTGTGTTGTACTTTTTTGAAGGAGAAATAGAGATAAGAAGGATCAGAGAAAAAGAGAAATTTAACAAAACTGCAAATGATATGGACAGCTATGCAGAAACATGTGTTACATATGGTGAAGTGACAGCAAGTAAAGAAATACAGTCTGAGGCAGGATGTCTTACTTTGTTAGATGTCGGCAGTTGTTACAATCCCTTCAGAGTGTATCCATTTTTTCACGTGATTCCTATTGACATAGCTCCAGCAGAACCTGATGTATATGTATGCGACTTTCTCAATTTAGCTGTTGTTGAAAGGGAAGAATCCATGATTCTGAGTGGCAGGTTCATCACAGAACTTCCAGCAGGTGCATTTGATGTTGTTGTGTTTTCTCTGCTGCTCGATTATTTTCCCTGTCCAAAACAAAGATATTCATGTGTTTGTAAAGCATACAGACTTCTAAAACTAGAAGGCCTTTTGTTCATTATCACCCCAGATTCAAAACATTCATCAGCAAATGCTCCAATAATGAAAGACTGGAGAATCACTTTAGCAGAGTTAGGATTTTCACGAATTTACTATGACAAACTCCCCCACATTCACTGCATGGCATATCGGAAAGATATAAATCCAGAAGTTTCTAAACACTGGATATCATATAAGCTGCCTAAAAGAAATTGTGTACAAACCAATGCAGGTTTACATATTCCTCAAGATTTTCAGAAAATTAATGATCAGTGTGGTGGTGATCTACTCCCAAAGATTGAAAGAACCAGCCAAGACGATGCAGCATTAGTACAGCTGTTCTCACAGCTTCCATATAACTCTTAGGTAACAGATTAAGGAAAATGGGGTTAAGTGTTATTACTCAATATTCGTCCAAAGACCTTATATTTGAGCCCATAAATGGAAGATTTAATCAGTGATGTACCTTCATAAATTGCAGTGTTAAGGTGACCCCTGTTTATGTCATACCTCCTGTTGGGTTATATGATTATTTACTTTCCTCAAAGAATTCAGCTGTAAAGCATGCAAGGCATGCTTTGTATAATCTAATCTTTGATGTGTTGTAGCATGAGTTACTAAATTTGGTATGCTCATGTATGATAAAAATGATATTTCATCACTGGATTTCATGTGCAGTCATTTTGAAGTCAATTGAATTATAATATTCATTATTGGTATACCTTGTGAACAATCTGGGTAATAAAAATTAATTGAATGTGTTGGAAATTTCATGAAAATAAAAAATCATCTGGAGTTAACACAAACCCAACACAGAAACTCATAGAAATACTTGTACTCAGAATTGGTTTGTACCACCTGCTCTGGGGTTAATAAATACTAATTGTTCTTGAAAATAATATTTGATCCAATAACCATTATAAACATACAAAAATACAGTGATTACAGAAAGTACATCCACTCACATTATGTTTATTGGTTCTAAGTTCTTTGTTGTGAACCCGGAGTACTGGTACTCTCAATGCAGACCTGTAGCCCAAAAAGCCAATGAAAGCATGTTCTTGAACACAGTTAACATTTTCTTTTCTTTTATGATGAAATTTCTGCGTTTCCTGCATCTGACTTCCATATCAGAAATTATGTTCACTGTTATTTTGAACTGCTTCTTCCTGAAGAGGAACATATTAACATAGAACCTGTTGTGTAATTTTTATCTGAGAGAGTTGGCCTGCAGCTGACAATTAAAGGTGCAGATAGTGTAGAAGACAAAGTTTAGCTCTGATCTGAGTTGCCAAAAACTAAAGTGTAAGTCAGAAGCCTACAGTTTGAAACATAGAGGGTACTGTGCCAACCACCATACAAAAAAAAACTGTCACATTACCTTTGTTGTTCAAGGTTATATTTATTGCTTTTCTAACAAACACATGTTGTAAGCATGTTCTTTTAGGAGAATGTGACTCCTGTTATTTCTGTAAGGTTGTTTTGATTTATATTTCTGCTTTAAATTCTACTTCTACCTTAGAAATCTTGAGTGACTCCTCTGCTTGTGCATTACAATTGACTCTCATTTTCCTTCTTTTGCAACAATGCATGACTGAATAAACTGAATGACAAACCTAGCAGTAATACTGAACATAATATATTACAAAACAAAAATAAAATGTCATACCAAACAGAACAAAAAGCACAAAATTATGTGAATTTAGACATATTTTACTGCCAGTCTATGAAACTCAAGAATTAACCTTCACAACCTGCATACATGTCATTCAGAGGACATACAACACAAGCTTCTGATGCCATATTCAGGTCAATGAAAAGGTAATCAGTTCTTAGTCAAATATCAAAGTGGTTTCTGGCTAATAAGCTTATATTAAACATAGAAAAAGCAAGATAAGTAAAATCTGCACCAACTAAATATATCATTATATCCCCTAAACCTACTGTATGCTGGTTGGATACTTGTTGACTTAAATAATATAAAATTTCTTGACCCTCAACTGGATAGTCCGTTTACATGGAAAATTCATATAAATTACTTATTAAATAAAATGAGTGTCATTTGTTTTATAATGAGAAGACTTGTTCATATACTAAGCATAGAAACACTAAAGGTTGTATATTTTGCTCATTTTCGTTCCCTGATAAAATTTGGAATAATAATTTGTGGCAATTCCACCACAATACATAAGGTGTTTGTTGTTCAAAAACATATATTAAGAACTATATTGGGAATAGGCCTGAGGTGTTCCTGTAAGGGTTGGTTTGTGAATATAAATATTTTGCCAGTGCCAATCTTCTATATTTTTTTGTTAACAATATTTGCAATTAATAATTTGGATAACTTTAAAACTAGTTAATCTTTGCATGTTTTTAACACTAGGAGCAAAAATCAACTACATTTTCCATCAGTGAAACGCACCTCTGTTGAAAAGGTTGTCACTTATTCTACTAGAAAAATATTTAATCATTTACCTTCAAACATATTAGAATTACAAGAAAATAAAACCCTTTCTAAGTCAGGACTGAGAAAGTATCTCCTCACTCATGTATTTTATTCTGTGGAAGAATCTTTAGCACATAACAATGATACAAATTAATAAGTTTATTGTACGTAATATGATTATACATACTTTAAACTTTTACATCCAGACGTTACTGTTTATACATTGTACTGTTGTACATTTATTGTATTGTTTTTTAGTTCTATTAAGTTAATTGTTGTTGTTGTTTACTTGTGACAGTGTTGTGTGAAACAAATATATATTTCCTTGGCATGTTTCATATTCAACTGTCATCACATGAAGTGTTGATCTTTGAAATTAATATGAAGTGTAAATGAAAATGATGAACTGCAGGCAAATATTGTGGGATATCGATTGTTTGTGTTCTTTGCTTCTATGACTACCCGCCAAGAAGTTTACAACTGTCACTGTCTGACTGTTGACGAACATTTTGATGCATGACTGTCTGCAACATGAGGCTAATATGCACTTTTCAAGACTTCCCGAACGCACCTACAAATGTGAAGATTTACGAAATGCTCTTAAAAACGACTGGAAATACGTTATCATACACCTAAAAAAGTGCAGTTAATACATTATGTTGGCGCTGAGGCCCACCCAGCTTCATGCACAATGGGTACCGGTTCTTGACCCAGGGGTAAAGCGGTCGGGCCGTGGCATTGACCACTAACCCCCATCTAGTGCCGGGGTTAAAGAAAAAAAGTAGAGCTATACTTCTACTCCCCCTCGGGGACTTCAAGGACGATTCTAGGGTGAACCTACCTTTTACTATATTACACAAAGATGAATTTCGACACCACTTTTCCATTAAGTGGGGTTAAGACTCTCAGAATACTTATGAAAAAGTTCATTCTTTTCATTTATGACTCTTAAAACATGCACTACTTTTTTCCGTTAATCTTTTTAAGACACACAACATGAACCTCCTTTCAATAATCTGGTTAGTAAACTTACAGTTCACGCACAGCTACAATTTGACCTTCAATATGCCGTACAATTAATCGTGCCACCTACCAAAGTCAAGCGCCAGTTTGCTCGCCTCCAACTACCACATACCACGGATTACGTTTAACAATATATTAATCTGTGGTTGCAATCATGTTTGCGGTATTAAGCGTTGGCTGCAGACGTGCAAGCACCGATTAGTAATCAAGTCGTCCGTGAAGGGGGCCGGAAGGTTAGGGAAAGAACGTTGTGTTGTGTGCGGACATGGTTCAAATTTGTAACGTGTTCCGTGTAAATACATAGGTAACATTGTGTAACATGTTTTAGTACGTAAGACATTAACCTTACAATGAAAGAAGATGGTGGAAGAACAGTAATGACTGTTGCAGGCGTATTGGAGTTCATGCGGTCGTTGAAATGTAACGTGTTGAAAAACGAAGTTTCTGACACTGCCTGTTACTGTATACTGAGATAAGCGGGGTGCAAGAGCCCACTTTATCGATCGCGTTTTTACGTGATGTTGAGCCAACCTGTGCCGAAATATTGCCTTTTTAGTGTTTAATTTTAAGCAGACAGTGGCTGAAGACCACGCTGTAGTAGTAGTAGTAGTATAGTGGTTGTTGTTGTATTAGTAGTAACTTTCAAGCCACCACATTTGTGAACAATAATAGCATCGTTTTTATCACATGAGTTTTTTTTTGTTGTATTTTAATATACATATTTAATGTGGTTAAGGATGTACTTGTCAGCAGTAACCTCAAAAATGTTGGCACCTTCACAGTGCGATGGCAAGTGTATAGAAACCGTTGTTGCTCTGCAGTGGCAGTAAGGCCACCCATATAGTAATGAGACTGTCAAAGGTAGTAGCCGGTGAGTTTGTTGTACCATATGAAAACCCCGACACAGGTTGTAGTCTATCCAGTTGTATCACAATAAAATTTCTAACCTCTTTAGAACCAAAATGCTGATGTAAGCTCTTCCAGAATGCCTTCATATTTTCAGCAGTATAATTGTACCCCACTTGTATTTGAAATATATTACTTTTAGCAGATTCATATTTCATACTGTGTTAACCATTTCCACATTGACAGGAGATGTCATTACAAACACAACATACCAGATTATCAGAGCATGTACATAATGAATGCATATGTCACCTTAATTAATGCTTAGCTGAAGTTTCGATTTGTTTGTATGGATTTTGATGACAGTTAAGATGACCTCTGCAACCATTCACCCAGCAACAGTCCTCAGTGGAGAAGAATTTCGATGTTTTGTCTGTGACATTGTGGTATCAGGAAGATACTACACACTAGCTACATGTCGCACGCAGAGCACCAAAATACGACTCATAGAAAAGTTAGGCCAGCTTGTTGGAGAAAGGTACACAAAGCATGTTTTAAATTTTGTATTCCCACACTTGCCTTGTCTGAATATTGCTGTTATTTGTAGTATATATGTATAATATATTATATTTAATTATTATTTGACTTCCAAGAAAGGGTGGTCGTCCAGTTTGAATGGTCCATAACAAGGTGCAAAAAAAATTTAGCCTGCTACATAGGATCTTGTTAAAGATGATAATGAACTGTGTAGATCCCTTAGAAGCATGGAACTTCTTGGTTAGTTAAGTCACTTAGCTTTTCAAGTACAACTGTACCCTGTAGAGGTAGATGGTTTGAAATATTCCATTATGAAGTATTTTGTAGAAGGGTAACAAAGAATATGAATTCAGATTCACATTGCAGTTGCTGTCACCAGTTAGATGAGTTTGAAATTTGAGGAAAATACATATATTGAATTGTGAATCAGTTCCCCTCTACCAGTCACATTAACCATGAAGATAAAAGAAACAACTGTTGTTTTCTATGGCACATACTGAGCACTGTAAATTTTTTATCTTGGATCATGTGCTGTCCATAATTAGGCTGTTAAGTATGTAGTATTTCATGTTTCTGAAATTTAAACCTTCTGCTACATACAGTTTCCATCTCCTGTATTTCAGGTATATGGTTGTCATATCAGAGGATGATATAATTTGCCGTGGATGTGCCAATCTTATGAATACATTAGATCGGCTGGAAACAGAGATGTGTTCAGTACGGAACGTTGTCCTACGCTTCCTAGAAAAAAAGTATGCCTTGGAAGAAGGAGAACTGTTGAATAATAAGACAACAGTTTCCTGTCCACCTCCACAAATGTTACACAACACATCAATTATTCCAGGTCAGTGGGTTTGTTACAATGGACATTCAGAGGCCTTCACCTTTTGTTTTGATCTTCCATAAAAAGTTTGTGAAATGCTGTTACATTTAACAACAGTGCATTTCAGAAAGTTTCCAGGCTCATAGCCCTTTAAATGTCATTGTATGAAGTTTGAGGGTTTTTTAAATGATGACTGTTCAGGCATTGATCTAGATGAAGATGTAGAGGCTATTAAAAGTAGACATTTCTCAGCTTATGTAAAAGGTGAACGAGGAGCCAGAGTAGCATAGTTAGTATAGTGACTAGACTACTATCTGGAAAGTCTGGGGTTTGAATTCTGGTAGGAGCAAGCTATTTTTTTCTTCTGTGAAACATCTACTCCAGCTCTGGGGCCCACTGAACCTCCTATTCAGTGGGAACTGGAGCTATGCCTTTACTCCCCTCTATGCCTTCTTGGTGTGGACAGGGAAAGCATTTTTTACATAAGGTTTGCATTCTGCAAACTATTTTTAACTCAAGTTTTACTTATGTCACAATTTACCCACTACCTACACACACACACACATAAATAAAAAATATAAATGTATATAATTTTACTTATTTATATAATATGCATATATGAGGTTACATTAATCCTGTAACTGCCTACTGAGATAATAAGCAGAAGTAATAGTGTTTAAACCTTAAAAATACATGTGGATACTAAATAAGATATTGGGAAAAAAGTCATTCTAATCATAGACATTAACAGTGGTTAGAAAACACACAGGAATGGTCTTACTGGATATTGAGAAAGCCTACAATACAGTATGGCTAAATGGCCTACTCTTCAAACTTATTTCACTTCACTTGCTAGATTATCTTCTTTTCTTTCTTAAGTGCTACTTGTAAGGTTGTACCTTTACTGTTCACCTGAATGACACTACCTCCACCCCAAAACCCACCCCCTCTGGTCTTCCTCAGAGTGCTGTACTATCGACTACGCTATTCTCCATTTATCTTTGACATGCCACGCCATCTGCACACCCACCTCGCCTTATATGCAGATGACACTGCCTTTCTATCTCAGTCCTGCCAGCCTGATACTGTATCCCTTCGACTCAGTAATGCTGTAACGACTTTATGCAAATACTTCACTGTGCAGAAACTCTGATTAAATACCCACAAAACAAACTATTTTATGTTCCAAGTGCCTTCCCTCCTCGCAGGCCCTGTAGAAATCCACGACACCTTGTGCCCTGGGTGTCAGCCATCTGCTATCTAGGCCTTTTGCTAGGTTCAAAACTTCTCTTCACCCATTACCTGCACACCATCACCAATAAAGCTATAGGCTTATTCTGTAAAATTTTCCCCCTCCTCACCCAAGATTCAGCGCTCACACAGTCCAACAAGTTGACCCTCTATAAATTACTTTTTTGATCCATTCTTACTTAGGCCACCCCTGTCTGGAGCTCCACATGCTCCTCCAACTACTTCAGACTCCAAGTTATCCAGTCAAAATGTCTCAGAATCATTGGTAATCATCTCAGGCATACCACCATTTCCCACCTGCACTACACTGTAAGTACTGAGCCCATCCGCATTATCACCCACTGACTTAAACAGCCAAATTTCATGCTGACTGCCCCACACACCCCAAACCCCTAGTCCAACAAACACGGAATTATACTCTAGGCAACTTGACAAACATTTACAGGAAATATAAATAACTGAAGCATATACTGCTATAATAAGCTTACCAGAAGTCAAAGTGTTTTTTTTTTTAAGAATTTTTACTGCTGTTATTTACATTTATATTTATATTCACTTTTGTTTCACTTGTGTCATAATGTAAATATTTATTGCAATTGGTTAAGGGACTAATTTTGTAATTTGTCCTTGAACTGCTGTACATACTTTCTGTGCACTAAATCTGTAAAAATAAAACAGTGGCTTATGGAAAAGTGTATGGAAGGTTGAGTGTACATATGGCAGAGCTGACATATGCTGGGAGGTGTCTGTATTCTATGTGCTGTGAGGTAGACATCTCATTGACAAACCAGCTGATGGATTCCTTCCACATAGAAACCCCTGGGCAGCTGCAGGAATCACTGCACCATCATGATCTTGTCATCACCATCAGTGTACTATGTTATTTTGGACTGCTCAGAGACCATACTGCCATCAAAAGATAGCATCCCTTCATGTTTACAGGAAGTGGCATCATGTTGCAAGATGACCATCCCATCTAGAGCTTAGAACTTTTGCTTTGTGTCTCCCATGTGTTCTGCCCTCTAAAGAGAGCATTAAAGAGCCATAAATTTGGGCCAGATGAAGACATCAAGGCTGTGACAGTGCAGCAGCCCAGACAATTCTTCCAGAGGTGATCCATCAGCTAATATGCCAAGGGGGTGCCTGCCTCATTGCCCAGTGGGACTGTTTTTAATGGCCATAGTCCTTCCTCCAGAACAAGCCACACAGGACATGGATAACTTACTGTCAGTGAAATACAGTGAAACCCAGATTTTATGTGTTGGAAGGAACCATTTAAAGATCACTGTACAATCATGGAAATTAGAATTTTTGTAGCCATTGAAATTGAATACATTAGTGCCCTCATACAGTGCCACGCCTTATGTAACACCAGTGACAATCTGTGAACAGGAATTGCCTGATATACAGTATTTGTATTTACTGCAACTGTTGATATATACCACAAATTGTGGTGAACAAACTGTGCAGTTGTATCAGTGTTTGACTGTACACTGAATTAATACTGTGTTGCATTAAAAATGTAATCTAATTCTCTTCTTCCTCTTGTCTGTTAAAGAAATTTGCTTCTTTTTCACCACCCCTGTATTCCTGACAAGTTTTCAGGTTTTTATAATAGTGTAGCTGCAGTTTCCATTCTTCTTTAACATTATGCTCTGACAGTGAGTTATTGGATTCCAACATTTTGAGGGAACAAAGTGTTATCATTGTGATTCAGCTGCAGTTCCTAATTCTGTGACCTATCAACCCTTGAAGATGAGGATACTCATTGATGAACCATCTTATCCCAGAAAAGAGGAATTCAATACACCCCCTTCTCACTGCGAGTGAGAGTACCTATCACACGTTCATTTTGTGAATGTGGCAGGCATTTTTTCACATATTTTTTACAGTGGACTAACCCAAATGAGGTACTGACAGCGATCTAGACCCACCACCAAGCTGTAGGAAGGGACCAGTGTTGGTACCCCAGCCATGTTACTCCCCTGTAAACAACATGATGCATATGACACAACAATAGAGGAGGCAGGAAGTTACAACAGTCAACCATTTTTCCTCCTGGTTTACAGTTGGAAAATACGTAGTATGGCAGCACCATGCCAGCTTTTGTGCAATTTGAATTGTAAGTGAGGAATTTGGTAAAAAACATGAATGTGTATGCAAGGAAAATGTGACACTGTTCTTATTGAAGTTTTGGTGGGACCAATAAAAATATGCACAGAATCAAGGAACTTGTTTCACTGTATTAGGATAATATGGTGAAATGAGAGACTGCACATATTAAACAGCATGCAGTTCATCAATCTATATGAACTTGATGTCTCTTAACACAGATTTGTATATGAACTTTGAAATTCCGGCCATTTACTAAAATTTATTAACAAAATGTAATTGTAAAAATTTGACACCACCATAAAATGAATATTTTATGTAAGAGAAACCTGCCACAAAAGTGATTGGTTTCCATACTAGACATAACATTCAACAGGAATTCCCATTGTATTTCTTAGGACATGAATTCACACCCAGATTCACTCTGAATTTTGCACACTATATGTAGAGAGAAGCTGTTGTAATGTTGCTAATTGTGTTTACAGGTTCAAAGTCCAAAGCAAATGCAGGTGTGGAAAATTTCATGGTGAGTACCTTGCATATACCTATGGTACAGAGCAATGAAGGCAGATGCTAGCGTACCTTACTATACTTACTTGTAAACTAGTAGGATACATGTTCTTCCACTCCACCTCTTCTGCGGTCTGTAAACCAGTAGATCTGATATTATGCACCTCTGAGTCTGAAGACCCAAGTTCACAGTTCAGCTGTTCACTTTCCTGCTTCATAAAATTATAAGATCTTCGCTGTCTGTCTATCTCAACTATCCTAAGAAGTATTCCTCAGGTTTCGTTAACCTTTCTGGTTCATGGTGAGCCTGTAGCTGGGAAAGGTCACAGTCACCTCTTTCCATGTCCTTTGATGCTGTATAACTTATGTAGATGATAAAATGTCACTAAATAAACAAAAAAGTGAAGGAAAAAACTGCATCCCCTTAAGCAGCATTTTGAAACATTATATAATGGGATTCATCGTATATTTTTCATCTGACCCTCAAAGACAGTGTGAATCTGTGTTATAATTTATTGAGATGTAGTAACAAGATCATATGATACACTACTTGTACTGAATAAATTAATACCTTGAGTTAAACAATAGTGATTAAAGTTACTTACCTAATTCAGTGGGTGTGTATGCCTGTTTTTCATAAAGTGTGCCCAGTTCATAACATATGGAGAGTATTCTTTTTTATCACCAAACATAGCCCTGCAGAGCAGGCAGCGTCATTGGTCATCATGCAGCAACAGTGTTGTCTACTGTACAGCAAGTACTCTGCTTTAAAAAATACTCCTATTATGGCGACAATCCTATAGGCATATCAGGTTCACTTTTAAATCCCCTTTGTTTTTAATCACATCACTGTTAAATTTCCCAGTTCAGACATACAGGTTGTGATGGCAACACTCACCATTGCTTAGCAGTGGCATCCTTTTTTAATCATAACCCAAAATGATGATACACTTGTTGGCTTGTAAATTTTTCATTGTGCATGAACTCAGTTGGAACAGTTAGTTCATTGTCTTGTCACTTATCAATCCAATTTGATTATTGTTTCCAGATGTTTTTAAGCTTGAAATTATTCACAAAATTTAAAGTCTGAGGACAACAACAATGAATACACTAGAAATGTTATGCTCTGTAGACATTTCCTATCTTGTTATTCTTGTGTGTGATGAAATTTATACCATAACTGATCTGTGCAAAACAAATCAGTATAGAATTCTGGAGACTGTAAATTTAGTTTTTTTTGTCCCCATTGAAAAATAATTTATAGTTTTTAAGAGAAGTACTAATATTTATTTAAAGTACCTGCTGTAACTTTATATTAACTCATAAGCAGTAATCTGCCGAATTACATTGCATGATCCACTAATGTGTCACAACCCACTGTGTGAAAATGCTGCCCTGTCATTCGTCATTCATCCTGTAGTCTGTCTTACAACAGGTTCATAGCCTCTTCCAAATCAGAGTCATCCACATGTTGCAGTCTAGTACTTCATCTTGCAATATGCAGTATCCTGTCATTTCTTTTAGATCATTCAGTAGCTCATTACATGTTCTTTGTCATCTTCCTGCACTTCTATCCTTCCTTCTACCTTTCCTTCAGTAACATGTTTCAGAAGGCAGTTCCTACACAAGATGTAACCAGTTGAGTTAGCCTTCCTTCTTTTTATTGTATTTAGGACATTCCTCTCCTCCTTGACTCTATGTAATACTTATTTCTTACGCTATAGGCCCATCCTTCTCCAGCACCACATAGTGCCCTATAGGTCCAGAGAATTTCCACAGTCTGTATTGTTTTGTTTTCAGTCCCGAAAAAGAAAAGCTGCACTTATGGACATGGAAAATGAACAAAAGAACAATGTTCCCAGCTTGAATAGCAAATTGCAGAAGAGTGATCCCAAGTCCAATGTGTGGATGCAGTGTGACAAGTGCAAGTATACCACACACTACAATGCTTTCATGATCCATCACATACGGCAGCATGTGAAGAAAAAGAATGCCACATGTGACTACTGTGGAGACGAGGTGCAGTCAGGAGGCAGTTGTGCAAAGCAGTGCACTACAAATAGTAGTAGTGTAGAAGGAAAGCAGATAAAACACACTCCAAAGCAAGTCCAGAAATACTTGACTGAAGACGGTAGTGCAGTCGTACACTGTGAAGGCTCAGACACTGCAGAATCGGAAACTGTGGAGATGATCACTGCAGAAATAAATGAGTTCAGGACACCAGGGAAGGGCAACGACAGTCAGAATGTTGTTATTTCAACAGTTCAGGCCACAGAAGCAGAGCCTGGCAAGAATGGGGTCACAGATGAGAGTATGTTATCTGCAGTTCACAATGCAGTGGAACCAGCCACCACAGCAATCATCATCGATCAGGGTCAGGAAAACAGTGCTTCTTTGGGACAAATGAAATCAGATAATGTGACTATTGAGGTTGCTGATGTACCTGAACAGGCAGAGGGGAATGTGGAAGTGCAGCTTAATGATGTTGATGGATCCACACCAACTGCAATATGTGTGATGGACATGTCAGAGGACAGCTCAGCAGAACAACCTACATTACTTACTGTGCAAAAGATGGAAGACGAAAGCAGTGCAGTGTATGTGCAGGTCGTGGAGGTGGGCAAGACCGAAGAGGCGGAGGATGCCAGAAATGTAACAAAGCAAGTGTTGACTGTGTCAGAGGATGGAACTGTTGAAATGGTAGAGGTCATGTGGGATGAAATGGTCTCAGCAGATGTTGGGACTGAACAGGATATAACTTTTGGGTGATGCTGAGATCACTATGTTCTCAAAATATTATCTGTTATTTGCCACTTCTAAAAGAGCTTTTTGTCATCTCCCTTTCTTTACTGGTTTGGTTTTTCTGCAGAAAAAGTTTAAAGAACTTTTAATTTATTTACAACTAAGTTGTGTATCACAAAGAGGACAGTTGTACATGATTTTGGAATCTGCTGATTTTGTTGTTTGTTACTTTGTCTGTGATCACAGTGACATTAAACTTGTTTAAAAACAAGCAAGTGTCAGAAAGCCAATACTGCTTTCATACTGCCCATGTAATTGCAATACATGGCACTGTCATGTGGGTGTGGTACATGATTTATTCATTTCACTTCTTTATTTTCCAACCTTCAGGCTCATGATAGTGTTTCTGTAATATCCTTGGACATTGGTAACAAACCTATGTATTGTGTGTAAGATTGTTATACGATGTTAATTACATGAACATGTAACTGTAAACATATACAACATGTCAGCATGCTCTGAAATAGTTTCATTGTATCACTGTTTTAATATATTCAGTTTTACTGGCATTTGTGTATTGTGTTTCACCCATCTTATTGAGATATGCGAGTACCTAGTATACTGGCTCGCAAAGTGTGTCCAAATCTATATCCTGTCACTTTAATTATATTATACATTTGTTGTCTGTTGTCTTATGTTATGCAGGACTGTTCATTGAATTAACACCTCTGTGTAATGAATTAATTTAAACATTCTGAATTTATGTAGTCTCATTCAGAGAAATTTCCTCTTATTGTTTCATGAACATCATGTAACTCTAGACTTGAATAACTAAAACTGATGATGACTGCTGTATGTACACCTTCTGAGAATTTGTAGAAACACAAATCATTCTCAGAATATACAGAATGACACAAATTACTTGACATTCAGTTTTTAACATGTTGTCTCTAGTGTGAAGTGAATTCTGTAAGTAAGTTATATACTGTGAAAAACTTATTTATGCAAGCCACATTTCAAGTTGTCCTGTACCTCAGATACATTTATTGTGGCCACGCCCAATCCTCCATATAGTTAATGTATTATTTTCCTAGCATTACTTGATTTAAGGATTTACCCACATTTTAATGCATGGAACTTTGATTTGTACACATTTCAGATATAAGTTTTGTATCAAAGGGCTTGTGCAACCCTTTGCTTTAACATTCAGCAGCCCTTGCTGACAGAGACGTCAGCAAAGCCACATGGTTTCAAGAAATGATGGCCCAGGTGCCTGAATCTTAATACTACGAGTGTCGCACGGTCACAAAGAACATGTGAGGCCATTTCAGATTCCTGCTGGCATGTCACACCTGGGACTGTCCACCAGCCCCATTTTTAATAATGTCCTTTTAAGTGACAGTATTCTGTTAAAAGTCCTGTCATTACTGTTAGCTGGTTTCAGCTCAAGCTCAGTAATTTCCCATCTCTTTTTAGCAGAGGGTCTTTTTAAGAAAGCCCTTAGCCTGCCTTTGTCCATGAATACACTGCCAATACCCTTTGTGTTTCCTACTTGTACAGCCCCTGATAACTCCCCTGACAACCTTTGCAGATATGCCAAAGGCAGGTTCAGGTCCTATAACTGGAAGTGAGGAGACTTGCCTGGCCAGTTGATGAGCTATTTTGTTTCCATCAAATCCCCATGTGTCTGAGCACCCTTACCAGTTAACACCCCAGCTATATGTAAAGCAGCAATCTGGAACTTCGCATATTGAAATTTAATTCTAACAATCGGATCTATAAAGATTGGAACTTTAATAGTGGCAACTATTTATTTACAACTGATACAAAATAGATACATGTTTCGAAATTTTACTGTCCTTCAGTGTAGTCACCAGCATTGTGTAAAACCCGTTGCCAGCGATCTGGAAGTCGTAGGATACCTTTAGCAGCACCTGTTGTGTTGATAGTTCGAATGGAGCGGTCTACTGCCTGAAGAATCTTTGGAACAGTTCTGAAGCAAATGCCACGAAGTGGTTCCTTCATCTTAGGAATCAAGTCGAAGTCACAAGGGCTTAAGTCCGGGAAGTATGGTGGATGGTACAGCACTTCCCAGCCCCATCGATCGAACAAGTCAGCCACAGCTTGCGCTGCATGCGGCCGAGCATTGTCCTGCAAAATGATGGGTGGGTTCTGCAGCAAGTGTCGCCGCTTCTTTCTCAAAGCTGGTCGCAGGTTGTGTTCCAAAAAAGAACAGTAATACTGCGCATTGACGGTCTGCTGTCGGGGAACGGTATGCGTTAGGATAACACCATCACAGTCGTACACGAGAATCACCATAACTTGCCACTGTTCCGTAAGGCAATGCAGATTCCCCGCAAGCCTCTTGAAGATCTTGATGACACTGTCGTGCTGTACGGCCTCTGGCACATTGAATCTTTATCCAACTCCATTGTTCTTGTTTCGAAAACATCGTGACAACACTACATTAGACCGCCAGCTAACACGAGGCTCTGTCCTTCTCCTCACTGCGCATGCGCATGATGTGGGAAGGGAGAGTCCATTTGCTCTGAGGTAAGGTAGGTATGTAACTAACGTGTGGTATAAGCGACATTATTTGGTTCCGTTGCATGGCATCTCTATAGCAGTGTTGCCACTATTAAAGTTCCAACCCTCGTATATAGTACCAAAACAACTACAATAGGTTTAGCTAAGCTCTAGCTCACTCATGAAAACAATGTTAATGGTATGATCAAGTACAGCAAATGTAAGAGTAACAAAGTGAATACATAATTTAATTTAAATGTACAATAACAAAATATAAAAGGGACCACAAATGAAATGAGGAAATAATTAAAGAACTCAAGACAGAACCTGTGTTAGAATATATAGGCAACCAAAGACAGAACTTGAGAGTTCATGTCAACAGAATGATAAAAGAAGGAACCCCAAACAAATTCTGCATTGTGCACCTTGTGGCAGAGGATCTATAGGACGTCCAGTAAAACAGATGACTCGAGACTGTAACAGACCACGTGGTCTAACACATTTGCAAGGTGATGATGAACAACAAAATGGATCTAGAGATTTTCTAGAACAATTGTGGTTCCACTGTATGTCCAGCTAACAGAATAAGGTAAATTAAAAGATAGGACTCTTCCACTGGCCTTTGAACTGTGGCATGAATGAGTATACCAACTGGAGTGATGTTAGATGTTACACTGTATGGTGACTGGCAGCTATGATTCATACAATGTTGGAATGTTATTAGGTTTGCATATATGTGGACTGAATATGTTTCAACTGTAGTGTGTCACTTTAAACTCTTACTATAATATAATCAGAGCCAGAATACCATAATATGTATTGTGACTAGGGTATGGGCTAGGCAACATGAATCATTTGCTCCTGGCAGGAGCAGCAATTTACCTCTTCTCAAAAGCATCCAGACCTATGGCACACACCCAGCCTCCTATTCAAAGGGTATGCACAGGGACAACTTTGTCTGCCGTATGATACTATCTGGGATCGGCATGTTATTGTGGCTTCTCCTGCGGACAATAACCACTGTGTATCATTCATCTGACAACCATATTTTACAGACATACCATCAGCCTTGGTTCTTTGCTCCCCTTATGTGGTAAAACATAGTAAAATGGAACAGAACGTGGACTTTACAACATAGTGGAATTTTGTTGAAAATTTAAATACCATTTCTAAAACTGGCTCATAGCAACACAAACTAGTGTTTTAAATGGGAAACACAAAGTTTTAATATATGCATGTGGCTGTATTTTGTGGACAGTGAATGTACATTTAATTTTCCATCTCTTTGGTTGCTCTTATTTAAACTTACGAGAGACCTATTATGTGTTTTAGCCACAGCAGTAATATGCTTAGTTGGCTTACTGCAGATTAAGACAGACTAGCATGATACTGGGATTTAAACTGGGCCAGCAGGGGATACAGTTTTTAAGTGTCTGATACTGTGAATAATTTTCATGTGGTATTTTAGCAAAGACTGAAGGCCTGCACCAGTTCCTTATAGAATTGGTCCTTTGTGTCATCACTCATCCTTGACTAAGTCATGCACATCCAGAACAATATCACACCATTGACCTATCAGTAGTTCATACGACATGCTGTCATGAACAAACTCCTCTGTCATAACTGTTGATAATGACTGCCTATCTCTAACTGATCTAATTTAATTTCCAACAAAAAAAAACATAATCCTCTGATAATTCGGTACCACCCTTTTTGCTTCACTAATTCACTTGAAAATGTTTTCAGTTCCCCAAGGATCTATTCTAGGGCCCCTTCCTGTGAGAATAAATTCGGTATTAGAACCAACATTATTTGTTTATGGGACTAGAGTCATAATTTAAATCAAAGATTTCAAAGATGCCTGTACATTGTCGAATTTAGTTCTCTCTTGTATGATCAAATAGTTTGCTTCTAATAAGTTAGTCCTCAGTCTCGACAAGACAAATATTATGAAATTCATAACACACAATCATGTGTACATTACATATTGGTTATAAGGAAAAGTATATAGAAAAAAGAAATAAGAAAACTTGTAGAAATGGAAAACATAGCCAGAAAGCTCAGACTACAGATAAACCAAGAAAAGACAAAATATATGATAGTGGAAAGGAAAAACAGTTTAAAGAAAAATAAAATAGGACATTTGAAAATAAAAAAATTACAAATTTGAAAGAGTGGAAAATTTGAAATATTTAGGAGTTATACTTGATGAAGATAACAATAACCAAATACTTGCAAGAAAGAATAAAAAATGCTAAAACATTTTGTGCTACAAAAATTTTTTAAAAATAAAAATGTATCAAAGAAACTAAAATTAAAACTAAAGAACACAATAATAGACAAAACGTTAACATATGCATCAGAAACTTGGACACTAACAGAGAGAGATAGAAAGCAATTGAACATTTTTGAAAGGAAAGTGTATAGAAGAATTTTAGGCCCATTATATGACAATGAAAAAGAAAATTGGAGGATATTAACCAATAAAGAAATTTAAGCAGGTGTTAAAAAGCCTATTGTAATAGAGACAATAAAGTTAAAAAGATTACATTGGTTTGGGCATGTACAGAGAATGGAAGAAAATAGAATTTCCAAAAGGGTGTTATTTACGAATTTTGAAACAATAAGCTTGAGAGGTAGACCAAGAAATAGATGGCAAGATGAGGTGAGAGAGGTTGGAAGAATAGTTGGTGGAGAAGGGTGGCAGGAAAAAGTACATAATAGAGAGGAATGGAAGAAGCTCCTGAGAACGGCAAGGAATTGTTGCATTCTCCATATGCCAGTGGAATGAATGAATGTATAAAAGGCAGTTACAACAAAATTTCTTGATTAACAAATTGATAACCACCTTGATGGGAACCACAATACTGAACAATTTATTCCTCAGTTAAGTGGAGCATGTTATGCCATTAGATCGATGGTCTATTTCAGTAACATAAACACTCTCAAATCGAATGTACCATGCATACTGTTATTCGATTATAGAATATGGAATAATTTTGGGGGGTTGACTCTTCCAACGGTGGGAAAATTTTCACTCTACAAAAGAAAACTGTCAGAATTATGGCTGAAGCACAACCCAGAATTTCATGTAGAAGTCTATTTAACAACTACACATTCTACATGTTCCATGTCATATATGTTCCTTAATGAACTTTTCATTCACATTCACATTTAGGTACATTTTGTAGATCAATATCAAACGACCTATGGATATGAAACACGTCAAGATAAGAATAACGTATACATCATTAGAAAATACAAGAAATACATTATATCAAAATTGATTAAGCACAATTATTGAACAGTACGAAGAAAAGACTAACATTACTGAAATGCTAAAAATGTGTCAACAGAATAAAAAACACAAGTAAGTAAATACTTTTTCAATTCAATCTTGAACTGCAGTTTGTCATGTTAAAAATAAGTAATGTCCAATGGCAATTTATTGATTGCTCTAATGGCAGAATAAGTTATGCCCCTTCATAATCAATTATCAGGAAAAATTTCAAACAAATTCATCCATACATGATATTAATACAAGGAATCAGCACCATCTTCATTGACCAACTGCCAATCTGTCTTCTTTTTAAAAAGTACATTTTATGGGGGGAATCAAAATTTTCAACATTTTACCACTTAGTCTGACAATCATCAAGAATGACAAGACAAAATTTAAAGCAGCCTTAAGAAATACTAAAATACACACTCATTTCACTCTGTAGATGAATTTGTTACATGAAAAGATGATATACAATAGTGTTTTGTTAAATGTGTATATATTTTACACTGCAAAAATTGTGTATAATTGTGTATTTATGACTTATTCCACATCCTACTGTCTTTGTGACACACTTATGGATCCACAACATGTTTGTGTATATGTATTAGGTACCCTGGCCTATAATGCCCATCACATTCAAGGTTTCAAATACCATATCCATTTTACACTGCTTAGGCCATTCCAAAGAAGCCATCCAGTCAGAGGACCTCTGTAACATTTTGTAACAAGTAACCCTATAGCCATAGGATTAATACTATTAATACAAACAACAATAGTATGCCTAATTAGAGGAACAATATATAGAAGATTCTGATTTTCATATATCCTAGTTATATTTATAATCCCACAATACTAAACGGACGGGGACCATGGGAGATCCCAGCCATGGCCTTAGGCCAAAGGTTTACACTACCACAGGAAAGGAAACTTAATACCGACAAGCGGGATGCTACACGAACATATGTTAAAAATAACCTACTTTTGCTCGGAGATAGCCATACCAAAGGCCTAGCAGAGAGGATTAGTTGCAGTCTTGGAAACTCCTTCAGCATTACTGGAATCACTAAACCTAACGCCAACATTAAGGGAATAACATCTCCCAAATATCTTACACCTGCAAACCTGACTAAACATGACATGATCATATTCTGTGGAGGGACTAGAGATATTAGCAGGAATGAATCCAATAGTGGGCTTAGAGTATCAAAGGAGCTTGCTCAAAGGACAAGTAATACCAATGTCATCTTACTTGAAGCCCCTATTAGATACGACCTCCCTCTCTCCTCATGTGTCAACATAGAAGTGAAACTTTTCAATAAGAGGATGCGAGGTCTGATGACTCCATTCAATCATGTAAAGCTCGTTAGTGCATCTACAGAGAGAGAGAGCACCATACCAGACATGGCCTACACCTAAACAAAAAAGGGAAACACTGGATCGTAGAAAACGTAGTGAAGGAAATCAGGAAATTACACTGTCCACTTCAGATAAACCCACCCATAGTTCTACAATGGAAAGTTGACAAGGAAAATATAACCCAGCAGATCGACCTAAGTACATCTACCAGGATATGTGACGACATGGAACCACCAAGTTCAGATGAAATGCAAAGCAGTGGCTGTATCATAGGAGTTAGAGGTATACAAGATGATGAGTCAAAGCAGCTTTCTACTCCAACCCCAGAACGCACACAATCAGCTCCATCTCAGCATGTAAAAGCACCAAATAGAGTATCCAGTAGACAAAAGAAAGCGCCTGCAAAAAAATCAGACGATTTTTTATGGTAGACTCAGCCCTTAGGGCTGGGAATAATACACAAATAAAAAATGGCGCCCAAAGCAGATTTGATACGAAGAGTATAGTATCACTAGTAGGCAGTAATGATATGAGGTCCAAAAAACCAAAACTAGTTGTCCTTCACCAAAATATCCGCAGTCTTAAAAAAAAAACAACAGAATTGGAAGTGTTGTTATGTTCAGAATTAAAGCATGTAGATGTAATATGCCTCACAGAACACTGGCAGAGTGAGCAAAAATTAAATTGCACTAATATTGTTGATTTTAAGTTAGTAAGTGCTTTCTGCAGGAGCAGCAGCAAACATGGTGGATCTGGCATCTATGTAAAAGATAGCCTTGTTACTAAAGAAATAAATTATTTTGCAGGCATAAATGAAAAAAAAAAAAACCTTTGAAATGTCATTAATAGAACTGCCTGCATATCAACTGTGTGTAGTGTGTATCTATAGATCACCAGATGAACAGTTTGACAAATTTCTAGATAAGCTAGAACTAGTTGTTCAGAAACTACTACTGAAAGATAAAATCTTAATACTTTGTGGTGACTGGAATATTGATTTTTTTCATGAAAGTAGTAACCAAAAGGATTTAACAGACTTATTGCTGAGGTATTATTTAGTAAACACTGTCAAGTCCCCAACTAGAACAACAAAAAACACAAGCACACCGTTAGATGTAATTATAATAAACAAGAAGTATTATATGAAACCTGCAACAGTGATAGAATTAGGAATTTCAGACCATCCAGCTCAAGTATTGTCTGTGTCCCATAAAATCCCTACTAGTGTAATAAAAAGAGTTTTGAAAATACACTATAGAGATGATAACATTAGGGAATTCCAGTACTTATTAGAAAAGGAGACATGGCAGGAGGTATTTCGAGGGGCAGAGGTAAACGCAAAATTCAAGGCTTTTATGAACATAGTCTTACATCTTTTTGATATAGCATTCCCTCTAAAATTTAGACATATAATGAAACCAAAAAGGAATGGATGGATTACGAAAGGCATAAAAATATCAAGTAAAAAAATGAGAGGTCTAAGCACGCTAAAGAAACAATCTGATGTTACAGAAGGTGTAAAAAATTATATTATAAAGTATCAAATAATATACAGAAGAGTAATCAGGGAAGCAAAAAGGAGGCATAATGATAAGAATATACTGCATGCAAATCACAAATCTAAAGCTATATGGCAGATCATAAA
>Ga0131853_10005591_pt1 | contig 22691 bp, 11 predicted proteins | sample TergutLab28metaG_FD_92764 | JGI IMG/M metagenome (GOLD analysis project Ga0131853, IMG submission 92764) | Labiotermes labralis P1 segment gut microbial communities from Petit-Saut dam, French Guiana - Lab288 P1 (version 2) (version 2) | ecosystem: Host-associated > Arthropoda: Insects >...
CACAACACAACACAACACAACACAACACAACACAACACAACACAACACAACACAACACAACACAACACGACACGACACGACACGACACGACACGACACGACACGACACGACACGACACGACACGACACGACACGACACGACACGACACAGCACAATACAACCTAACCTAACCTAATCTAATCTAACCTAACCTAACGTAACATAAGGCCCTCTTAAACGTTTATATGTATTTGTTTGTTTCGTTAATATGTGTAATCAGCTTAATGAATGATCAGGGATTTTTTTAAAATTAAAATAATAACCAATCTATTTCTGTTCTAGGTAAATATTGCCATTAATTGATTTTTCGGCAAAAAAATATAGGCCCATGAATTTTGTGATGTGAAGTGTTAAAGAACACCTTAACTTTGGGGAGTCTCATGACCTATCATTTGATGAAAATTTTAAGAACCCCAGACGCGGAATAGTATTTGACTTTGCCGCTCAGGTGAAATGTGGCCTCTTAACTGAAAACAAAGGTAACACCACTCAAGCCTCTTACAATTCTTTTGGAACTTCTAAACAACTCGTTTGTATTTCGGTTTTACTGTCCGCACAAACTGTACCGTACTGATGGATTTTCGAAACTAAATGGATAAGGAGTCGTTAAAAAGTTCAAAACACGGCTACTTCGGTGAGCTGACTTTCTGGAGTTGAGGCTGTAAGGTTTCCTTGCATTTTGCGCTGTCTTGTTAGTGACACGTGGACGAATTGGACAAACTTCTTTTTCAAACTGCATATACCAAATCTAGACTGACTTGTGTTGTGGTGGCTCCTTGTTACAGCGTCTGTGAAAACCACGTTGCACAATGACCACTGATTCTGTCTTCGCAGACTCGATGTTGCAAAACGCCTTTTCATGCGCTGATTGTATTTTCACAACCCGCTCGACGGCAAAGGAATTCATTTCCGCTTGGGAATGAAGAGAAAAATTAGATTTTTTCTTTATTAGTAAAATATGAATTTACTGTCATGTGCATATATGCTGCTTCAAGAATATCTGTAAATGTACAAGTTTTTTTAATTTTCCTGAATACCTGACTTCCCGCTGCATCTCTTCCTTTTTACCCTGTCGTGACTGAATTAGAGGCAAATCTTACAAATAAATGTGTGACAATTCTATATGCATTGCTACGATTTGCACCCGGTTATAAAGTGTTTGTTTGCACATTCTGGGTTTTAACGTCTTTTGTGTTGCAGTTTGAAGCGGAACTGACTGGTTTCCTGAAGAAAAATTTTTGTTACAGTGGACAGGTTATGTAGCATGAAAAATGAAATAATAATATGTAACCACTTCACCAACAAATAATATACGCGCAACAGTTCAACTGTATCTGAAAGAATGTCTTGGAAGAAATATCAGTGACGTGTTGAGCTCAATGAAAGCATACATAGGCTATGTACACTTGTACGTTTCTAAAATATGGAGAAGCCAGCGTAACTTGAATTGATTGGTTTATCTCAATACTGGAATGCTTACATTTTTTAACTGAAGGTACGGAAAAACGAAGTTTAAATGCGATAGGGAGATGGACGTTAATTTGTTATTACAGATCACTTGGCGTGCAGTATGGCTTCTGGTTACCTCAGGTTGCAGTACGTCAATAGTCCTCCGCATTTTCTTTGTCCTTATGTGATGTGGTCTTTCAGACTGACGTGAAACTCAATAATGCACAGGACTGGTTACCAGAAATGATGAATGTCCGTTCGTCCTTTTTTAAAACCCGAAAATTTCATAATACTGCTAAATAGTAGCTGTTACCTTTTTTTTCCTTTCTTTCATGTGATGTAGTTACATAACTGAAAGACCCATTGAGCACAATAATAGTAATAAGATCTCTGAAGAATAAAAACCAACTAGATGCCACGTATTATTTTATTGTACGTCTTATAGGCTCAACATGTTTCGGACACTACTATGCCCATCATCAGGAGCTCGCGACTATAAAGTTGATTACCCCATTGGTCGTTTCGTTCTGTAAAGGTGGAAGGGGTAGCGTTAATTAACGCTACCCCTTCCACCTTTACAGAACGAAACGACCAGTGTGGTAATCAACTTTATAGTCGCGAGCTCCTGATGATGGGCATAGTAGTGCCCGAAACATGTTGAGCCTATAAGAAGTACAATAAAATAATAAGTGGCATCTAGTTGGCTCTTTATTCTTCAGTTATCACAATGATGCACTGTCCAACAAATATCAAATTTAATAAGATCTCGTTTAAAATTCATTATTTTTATATTATTTTCCTTGCAATAAATAATTCTACATTATTATGTTACGTAACAATTGGCTACTTATTTTACCACATTCCAGGCTCGACCAAGACACATCAGGTATGACAATGGAACAGATGTAGCTTATCGGATGTCACTATTAAATATAGTTTCTCTTTTTTTGTAGATGGCTTCATTTTTGTGAGGTTCTTACGATGTAATGGCAGAGAAAGCTGCATACCTGGTTTATTTACTTTAGCTGCCTCGGCTTGTTTTTTCGACTTCTCTTTCATATATTTACTTATCGTTAGGATGTACATCCACATTGTATACATAGACCTGTCTTTTGAAATATGACTGCAGAAAGGAGGTTATTACCTGCACGCACGTGTTATTTTATTTTGTGTCTTATTTTTTAACTTTTTAGAGCACAAATTTGCGCAGTCCATTTTTAGTTGGCAAATTGTCTTTTGTCGCAAGAACATTATGCCTCGCGCAAGTTATTTAATAAGGGACCCAATGTATTATCTTTAAATATATCGAGTTGGATGTAAAAGGTCTGAAACGACTAGGAAATTTAGGACGTTCCATCAACGGACGTGTGTTGTATACAGATCATCAAGTAGTGGTCGGCTAATGAAGTCGAGAATTTTTAGGCAAATTTAAAATGGTAGTTAATTGAAGTTGTGTTATACTCTATTTATTTTTACTTTACCGGGGTGCTGATAAGTCCTTAGCCCGATCCTGGAAGGAAACAAGCTAGAGCGACCAAGATTTACAACACTAAACTAAGACTTACGGCGTAAAAACAACAGGAATATATTCCTGTTGTTTGTACGCCATAAGTCTTAGTATAGTGTTGTTAAGTCTTGGTCGCAGTAGCTTGTTTCCTTCCAGGGTCGGGCTAAGGACTTATCAGCACTACTGTAATTGTTAGATGTCGAGAATATTGCGACCGACTGGATACGTTACATCTGAAGAAGGAGAATTTGATATAGTGGGAAATCCTTTTCATGGCACGTCCTTGACAGACGGAGAAGCAAATGGGAGGGTAAAAGTAAGATTGGTCGTATGGGTATGGGTTGTGAGGATGAGATGGAATGCCTCACTCCAGTTGTATGGGGATGTCGGGCTGAATTACCAGGGAAGTGGATACTTAATTTTTGCAGGCAGTTTCCTACTGCACACTGCTTCCAGTGTTATAAATTTTCTGCTACGTGGAAACTGTTTTTCTGAATTTGTGTCTCTTGTATTATATAATGCAGCTCATAATCCGAAGAAAACTCGATTTCCACTCTTATTCGGAATGTAATATCTGTGAACGTCTTTTGAGATATCTGTAGTTTCTTTAAGAGTTTGGTACATTTGCCAATCTTCAGAAGTCTGTCCCGGACTGCCTTCCTGACTCAGAATACAACCTAATCCAGCTCATCAGTCGTTTCGCTGTCTTAATCTCAGGGAATCTAAGTGTTATAAGTTGCAAATCGGGAATAAATAACTGTACACCATAAAGTATTCTTCGTACTATTTCACCATATTATTAAAGTTTATAAATGTTTGCGTGTATTGAGGAGCCGTTGAAAATCTATGCACTATTAGCCTCGGTATCATGTACACAAATTTCACATCCTGGGTGGGAAACGGACTACTTACTTACGTCAAGGTTTCAAACTCGCACAGTTCAAATCCATCACCCTTTAAATATTCTTACTCTTCCCAACTGGCTAACTGTTTAAATCCCACTACTCCCTAATAGAATCAACAGTCAAAATTTGAATACTTTGTTTCTATTGGCTCACTTACGTAAGACTGTTCCCGTATCGCACTAGCATAATCTCCCCGTGTCTTACTGGTCTTTTCTTTCTCTCTCTCTCTGTCACCCTCTCACACTCTCTAACCCTCTATCCCTGTAAGCCGCTATACAAATCCGTTTCACTCGCCATTCCACCCAAAATAAATTACTATTTAAAACAAATCCATCCAATCTATCAAATATAAAACTTTAACACCTCATAAAACTTAAACTAACTATAACGGTTATAAGAATATAGACGCGTTTTGATGGCATGGGTGGATCCGGTGTCCTGTGTCGTGCACGTGTGTTTTCGTCGTCAGAATGTAGTAACACTGTACGGGCTGAAAGAATTTTGACAAAATGGTAAATTAGCAAACAGTCCCAGTCAAAACACAACTCTGATCTTAATTACAGTACGTTTATATCAAGCTACATGTTTCGGCTTCACGTAGAGCCGTAATCTGGCTCGTGTAAATTGTGTGATAATTATACCAATTACTCTACCATAACTTTTTAAAAGATGTCGGATTACATGCTTTACTATATCATACCATCGATGGAGGAGAGTTATTAATATATTTTAATAATATTGTATCTTAAGATGTTTTAAAATGAAGTATATGTTCTTCTGGAATGTGATGCTGAGTCACTGAATGTTTGGTACCCGAAATTTTGGACCAAAATGTTGTCTCTAAATATCGGGAGCCAAATATTCTGTGTCGCAAAGTTATACCTCAGAATAAGGTCACCACATTCACAGAGCTACGAGAAAAACTCAGGGTTTTAAATGCTTTTAAAAATTGTCCTTCATTTGTCATATAAAATGTACCCACGAATGAAATATAGTATAATTTTGACTTTGCTGAACTTACGTTATAGATGCGGGAAAGTTTTAAAAATGTTATATTAATACATTTTAAAAAGTGAAATACTTCTAAGAGCTTTAACCATTCTATTCTATGGACTGTGTGATGTATAAAATCGCGGAGTTCCTACCTTTTTAATAATGGTATCGAATTATATGTAATTATTCCTTAAACAGGTTATGTTAATCTGACCCTAGCGTACTACGGAACTGAAACATGTATCTGGATGTAAATGTACTTTAACTTGCTCCTAAGTTGTGTTGTGCTGACTGACACCCTTGACTATTCAACCATTTGAATATTTACACAAGGGGGGTAAATTAATTATAAGAGCGACTATCTTGACTATTTAGCATTCTTTTAAATTTTGTTTTACCTTAAAACCCCGAGACTCCATGACTGTTCCTTTCCAGTGCTCAGTAAAGTCAGTATGCAGACTGAGGTGCTTCCACTCCATATTTTCATGCCGCCTGGGCAATTCGCAACTCAAGGAGAGGACACGTCCTTCCGATAATATAGTTTGTCGCTTTATTCAAAGTGTAGTTCTAGTCAGTAATATTATTCTAGACACATTTTGCACTTTCGTTTCAGTGAGGCTTTCACATCGCATGCCTGAACCTGTCGACTGGCTGTACGGTGAAGAAACCTGTTTATAAGTTTGTGTGCTGTGTGATGAGTACCTTAGGAGAAGGCTTTCCAGACGGCTGTTCCGTTTCATTTAGAATTTAAATTCCCAACTTAATTAAATATCATTGCAATAAATCGTTTCTAATTTTGGATTTTATAAAGGTAAATCAGTACCATTGCCGGTCCCAGTGGCCGCGCGGTCTAAAGGCGTAGGTCTGCGGCCGCTCGCCTGCTGAGATTGTGGGTTCGAATCCCACCGGGGGTATGGATGTTCGTCTGTTGTGAGTGTTGTGTGTTGTCAGGTAGAGGTCTCTGCGACGAACTGATCACTCGTCCAGAGAAGTCCTACCGACCGTGGAGCGTCGTTGTGTGTGATCTATAAACTTCGTGAATGAGGAGGCCATGGCCTACTGAGGGCTGTCGCGCCAAAACAAAACAAACAATAATCAGTTACAGGCCCGAGATGCCCAGAGGGTTACAGGAAATTAAGGTTCCCAGATTACGTGACAATGGCCCAGGATGATGATAAGGTTGTCAGCCTTACGCACCGGCCACTTTTACTCCCAGGAAATACTCCTGGTACTCATTTCTGTTAGAGGCTGAGTCGACCCCAGGGACATAGTGCGATCGGAAGGATTGTGTCAATGAAAAATTCCAATGACACCATCTGGAATCGAACCAGCGACATTTCCATTTGTAGCGCAGCACCTTAATCACTTTGCTACCGCGGTCTCCTTGGATTATATAAAGTAACCAAAAATTGTCTTATAAACACCCAGTGAGTAAAATATTTGATGACTCAACCAATGAAATCAATATCTTCTTAATTTTTAGGGAATGTCTCTGGCAAGGCATTGAAATGCCTACGCCACCAACCCTCCTACGTACGCATCTATGATTTCTGGAACATAATGAGCAAATTTTATTTCATGTACATGGGTGACAGCTCATTGCGCTACAGGCCTATACGTGCCTGTAGTCACTACGGTTGAAGAGCAAGCACCGTCTGCTAGCGAAACAGGAACTTTAAAATTTGTATTTTTTTTTAAATAATAGGTATCGTACTTGATTTTACCTCAGTACTGCACAACACAGGATGCGGCTGTATGTTTTTAGTTTCACATTCCTTTGTTTCCCTGACCACTACCTCATCCTATGGCGCTAGAACTGCTGTGATTATACGCATTGCCGTTTCCAGTGTGTTTCTACCTCTTTTTCAAGCCCCGTAAATCATTAAGCACATCAAGGGTCATAGTTATCTCATTAGGTTAAATCCCTGTCCGTGTATGTGTGTGTTTGTATGTGCATGTGTGCGTGAAATTGTTTCCTGGTCGACTGCAGATAGTATTTCTTTTGTTCAAAATTATTGAGGCAGTTCAAATTTTATAATCCTCACCAACGTGCAATTGCCGAGGTCAGCAACATTCCATAGTTTAGCATCCCAGCCACATTCGCAGTCCATCGCGTCCTCCTATATTTCAATGACCATGTACTTCGAAAAAAAACACTCATATTAAGAGCAGGCCAGCTTTAATTAATATCGCATTTTGGTAAAACGAGAAAACTGCTTCTTGCCTCCATAAGACAGGTGTTGTGTCGTTTAAGATACCATAGAATATAAACTTAAGAACAGACGTAAAGACGTCACGGCACTCCTTTACAAGAAGACAAAAGACAACAAAACATGTGTTTTTGAAACTTTGAGTGCCAACGCGGAAATCATCCTAAGTTACGGATCCTGCAGACATTGTTTCGGTATAGTGCGTCGTCAGTGTGGTGCCCCTGAACAAGTACTGTCATTGATACTCCTGTATTTAAAAGGCCTTTGTATATTTGATATTTTCACCTGAGTTAGTTATGCAGGTAATGTCAACCCCATGCTGTTCAGGACTAATTAGAGTTTGTGTATAATTTTTGTACGAATCTTGAAAAATGGATTTGATTTACGTTTGAGGTTCTCGTCCATGGATTTACAAGCCTGTCGGATTTTATAACTGCTTTTTTTTTTTAATTTTTAACGACACTAACAAGAAGACTTGCCATAACAAAATTCACAATTCCTCTCCCTGTGATTCTTGTAAAGATTATTAAGCTCTCAGCGCTTTGAGTCATGAAGTTCATCCAAATGAAGTTAAAAAATTCAGCTTCACCTCACAGAAGCTATATTTTTTCTTTAATTTAAAGGCCAGTCTGTTAATTGTGGTGAGGAAAACTATCGCTCTATTCCGTGAGCAGTACGAAACCCGTAAATTCACTCTGCTGGAAAAATGCATAGTTTTTATTGTTAAAGCAGATGGTGCAGATATTTACCACTCTGCCTTGAAGGGTTACTGAAATATTTTTGTTAAATTCACTGCATAACCATGGAGGAAGTTGCTGTTTGCTCTATTAAAAAATGAGCGAACCTAAAGTTCTCCTTATACAGGCCTTCACAGGCCTTTAGGGCTGCAGAAGGTTGAGGATCCCACAATTTCTATCCCTACACACCGGCCGCCGTTACCCCCAAGACACATCCCAGATGCTCTCTCTGTTAGAAGCTGTTTCGACACCAGTGCCACAAGCAGACCGGAAAGATTAAGTTTTTGAAAAATCTAAGTGGCCCAATGAGGACCGAACTGGCTTGTGACCCAGTGCCTCAACCAACTGCACCACCATGTAACCTCCGAAGAGCAACCTAAGCTTGAGTTTAATTGGCAGCTGCATTGGGACTGCTTACAGCAGCAGTGACAGGCGTCTGTTTCAACGTCAAGGTAGTTCCCAGAAAGATAATGCTGTATTTCGAAAAAGTCGAATCGATTTGTGGCGAGATTCGTAAAGATTCGTCCGAATGGACGTATTGCTACGCGACGTCATAGATCTGTTCGTCAAGACATCCACACGTCGCTCCTAACTAACCACTGGACTAGGTCGGTTTGTAGAAGCCAGTTGAAATGTGATGGCACACGGGAGTCTACTGATGTGTTATAACAAAGTGGGAAATTATTGTTGCCTGATATATTTGCAGGCACAAAAGCGTTCCGGAATTTATTTATTTATCTATCTATCTGTCTTTAGAGTCAGGTAGCTGTTACACTGACAGGTTTTTGGATTACATTTGAAGATTAATGGTGACGATTGTGATAAATTGCATGGCCTCTGAATACTAAGACTGTTTAGTGCGAATAGTAATAGAACACCAATGACCGTAAGTTAAGTGACTTCGTCCCTCTCCACGCCCTGAAGTTGTATATGGGGAGCAGAGTTATAGCTCAGCCCAATTTTAATCTCAGCCTTAGATGGATGTGAAAGATCGACATTAATCTCTTGCCGCTTTAATTCCGGTACCCATTGAACACGAAGCTGGTGGGCCCCAGAGATGGTCTGGACGTTTTGGAAAGAACGAAATGTTTTGCTCCAGTCGGGATTCGAAAACCGGTCTGACCACTCCGTAGCCTAGTGTCTGTACCCACTACGCTAACCCACCATTGAAAAAAAACTTTGCCCATAATGTGAAAAATTAAAACTTTTTGGTTTATTCTTACAATAAAAACCACCGAGCTCGTTTATGTCACTAATTTATTTTGATAAAGAAATCTACATGTTTCGAACAGATCTTCTGTTCATCATCAGGTGTCTTAACACTGTATACACAGCAATAGATATTTGTTATGCTACTTATGTTGACTGTTTGCTAGCGAGGTCAGGATGTTCCATCCTGACCTCGCTAGCAAACAGTCAACATAACTAGCATAACATACCTATTGCTGTGTATACAGTGTTAAGACTCCTGATTATGTACAGACGATCTGTCCGAAACATGTAGATTTCTTTATCAAAATTAATTAGTGATATAAAGCATCTCGATGGTTTCTATTATAAGAATATATCACGATGCACGGTCCTCTGAATGTCAAATTCCTTTTGGTTTAGTAACAACCCGTCTTTTAAAGGAGGAATTGGAGTCAATGCCTCCAGCGTCGCATGTCTGAAACTTCTTGCACAATTTACGTTATCTAACGTAAGGCTGGTATAATTAATTAGCTGTATTTACAAAAGTTGTGATGAACTCTATTGTTGTTAATAATAATTATATTATATTCGTTAGATTTGATGTTCTCACACCGAGAGCCACGAAGATTGTCATTTACTGTAATGTGGCGCGGTCTATTCTGGTAGAAGTATAACGACGTTTAAGCGTCGGCAGACTTTTTAATCGTCACAGTCTAGAAGACGGCAACCTTCGGTATTTAAACCCAATTACAAATTCTTTTGCATCGGTGCTGCAATTCCATCGGGTGCTTAGTGACAGTAGTTGTTACTGTACTTGAAATGCTGTAAGCTTTCAACTGAGATTAAATGTGTCGATGATAAGAATAATGACTTAAACGTATCTTCAGTCCTGCCATACAAAAGCAATTGCGATGTCTCTACAAATAATCACAAATGATTATTTGATGTTGGCCCAGCTTACTTCTACTGAAGCGACCACAAAAAAAATGGTCTTATTTACGTGGCTCGCAGACAAAGGGAAATTTTATATTTTCATTTTCTGAAATGTGATATTTTTTCTTTAGTGATTTATGGTACGGATACTACCGCTGAAAAAGTGCAATATATTTTATCTCCTTTATTTATCCTGTTTTACTGGATATATTCTTGTTGTATGTAGTAAACATTTTTCAAAAGAATGCTATTTTTATTCCGGTTTATTTGGGCGACTCTCTTTGTGAAACTGTGCAGCATGTCTGAAACCATATAACTGTGCTGTAAAGAGCAGATAGATTCTCTTCCATACAAAATATCTAACATGTACCATTTGCAACAGAGTGGGCAGCACAGGTCAGTTTCCATTTCGCTTGAATTATAAAAACTGTTGGAAAGGTTTTGATATTTTAACAAAATTGTTTTGGAAGTAATTCTAAACCACCTGCCAAAACAATGTGGGCTTGATAGGTAGTCATACAACTGGGATGATACTATTAAATGTAATTTAAATTTATCGTTCGTCAGAAATTTCACGTCTTACCGAACTTTGTGGTACGACACTTTTAATTCTACGTGAAATTAGCTATGTGACCTTTAGTTCTAACCGCTCTACATAGATGGCACCGTAATGAGTAACAACTGAAACTAAACGCCGGCACTTGTGTAATTTCGTCACGAATATAAAGAGGAGTGCCAGGAAATAAGGTTCATCTCTAAACTGATTTCGTTTATCCTATTCAGAAATTCAATTTGCGAGTAAATGAGTGGCAATTTTCGGGTAAACCATCTCACAGCTTCAACATTTTAAACGTCAAATTTTACCGTTGTGATACATCAGCCAACAGGCTCAAGTACACAAAGCAATTTATTTTCTTATTATCCACTCTCAGTTATCTTACATCTCACCTAGATATCCTCTTGAAACTCGTATATGAATTTTCTTACGACTGCAACAGAAAGGAAAACTGTTGATTATATGAAAACTGGCTTATTATTGGGTTACTGAAGAAATCTTTTTCAGCTACAACCTGCAGAAGTAGGATAATTACGAAAGATGAATTGTGAATCATATTTATGAAATAAATAATGACCTTATAAAAGTGATATCTTAGAAGACAGAGGAACAGTCACGAGGGAAGACAGTCATTCACAGAGCCGAGATGCGAACAAGGTACCTTCTAAACACCAATCAGGATAAGCGTACAGAAGAAAACCAACCAGATGCAAATGAATGGTTCATTGCACTTATAATCTGCTCAACGTGTTTCGGGCACTTATATGCCCATCATCAGGAGCTCGAGACTATACTTGTGTTGTTACGGCATATGGTGTGTAATGCCTTGGTTGCTGGTGGTCGGCGTTCAGGTGCAGGGCAGCAGGCTGTACGCCCGGGATGAGGGAGATTGTTCGCCTGAAGTCGAACAATCTCCCTCTGGGAACTTTCAAAACAGTAATGCCCTTTCGGAAATCTGGGAGCTTTGGATAGAAAAAGTACTTCCAATTTTTTGTTATTTAGTTGATCAAACAGCTGTGTTTTCAATTTTCTGACAGGTATAAGTTCAGTGGTGATGCTTCAGTTGTATAGATTAACATTTAAAAAATTTATGAGAGTTCGAGATATCAGCGATTGAAATAAAAAAGTACATAGTTGGGTACAGGAGGCTCACTATTACTGCTGGACCGAAGAAACTGAAGCAATAACGTGTGTGACTTTCACGCGGAAGGTGCCTGTTTCGCGCCCAGGCCGGGGAACCGAGAGGATTTTCGTTGCCTTCACTCAATTCCTCCACGCAAACGCCGGAATAGCGCCTTAAAGTAGGGAATGATCATTTCCTCCCACATTTTTTCCATTTCTTTATTCAATATCGTTCTACTGTTCGATGTCACACGTATAGTCTGTATTACTGGCATCATGCAGTAAACTACAGACATTACTTGGAACTTAACGACACATAAAACATGGTTCCTTGGTACTCATTGTTAATTATAAGTACACACAGTTGTCTCATCATTTCCTTATTAACCGTGGGCCGTGGTACAGCAGACGGTATAGCGAATTACTGCGCGCTGCATGTTCCAGGGATCGAATCCCGGTGGGGACAAAATTTTTCGCACCCTTCCTGACCTGCCCTGGGGATCATCCAGTCTCCTGTACAATGGGTACCAGGTGACTTTCCCGGGGGTAAAGCTGCCGGGGCCTGGCTTTGACACCCACCCTCATCTAGCACTGAGATTAAAGAAAGAGTAGAGCTATAACTCTACTCTACTTCTGGGCCGTCATGGCCTGTTTTAGGGTGAAGTTTGCTGGTTTTCCTTATTAACTCGAAATTTTTTTTAGTAAAGTACCTTCTATTTGCCAGCCAGCATTCTTGATTCACTGATTGCTAGGTATTTAACGTAGCTGTTTCAATTTCAGAAACGATATTGCGTCCATTGTTATGGGAAGGGGCATCGTAATTATAAGGATAGAGTGACAGCTGAGTTGCCACTGTTGGCCACGTTGTGAAAACAAGTGTGTTGTCTACTGATATTAGCTGAATACTGCTAACAGAGTGGCGTGTTAGTTCTGACGGTGAGGAGAAATGGGCTACCATACCGAGCGGTGCATTTGGCAGGCTTATCGTGTACTTCTTAGCGTTCTGTGGACTGTTAGTTTATGCAGTATGTACATGAAGGATTATATTTTTGTTAGAAGTAACATGACAACTTTTACCTTTCTTTTTATATGCATTCCAGGGTTCAGCGTTCAGGGATCTCTGTCACTATTCTGGCCATTCATTTTCACATGTATTTTCTTATTAGGTACATAAGTGTCTGTTATTTCCTATTCTTTCCTACCCCCTTCTATACGTTTACGACAGTCACTTCTGTCATCCACATTATTATCGACTTTTTTTATTTCATACCCAGACTTTATATGAATATAAATTCATAGTTATAGCTACACCCTGTAACATTTTAGTAAGGTTTACTTCCGATATTCCATAGCAGTCTTTATATCACACTTCTACTGGTCCGCTGGAGTCAGTTTAGTTTTGTATTAATATTGCTTCTTTCACACCCTGCTGCTGTCTAAGCAATGGAACTGTCTTATACTTACACGTATTTTGTTAGGTGTATAATCTTTGGTCTTCTTGTGTATTTTCATCTAAACACAGTAATTTTTTAAGACTGTAATTTTTATTTTTATTTTTTAATATTTTGTGGACCGTTCATCCTAATATAATGATAGTCTTTTTTTTACCAACCTCATGCACAGATTCTTTATTTTAATACATTTACTATATTCCTCTACATTTTCCGAGCACTATTATGCTAATTTTCAGGAGGCAAAATTGTATTAGTACAGCATCTGGTATCGTCACTCTCTTTAGGTGACTGTTCAGTACACATGTTACGAGAGGACTCTCGTCCTCTCGTAACATGTGTACTGAACAGCATAATAGTGCTCGGAAAATGTAGAGGAATATAGTAAATGTATTAAAATAAAGAATCTGTGCATGAGGTTGGTAAAAAAAAGACTATCGTTGTAGTTTTCATATTCGAGAAGTGTTTTGTGCAATAAATATCCAATCTGACTGTGCTTTATCCCAGCACTTTCTGAAGCCATAAAGGGGTGACGTCGCACATTACTTGAGGGTCATTAATATTGAACTCCATGGAACACAATCCTTGATAAGCTGATGTTCCTCAGTCAGTCAAGAAATTCACCGAATTTTATGAAGCCTCATTACTTGGTTTACAAGAACCTGCGGCTTGCCTCTCTCCTAAACCACTCCAAATCTTCCTATCATATCTCTTCAATTATCTATTCTAATATTTTCTTCCCATCTTCGCCTAGGTTTCCCAAGTGTCTTTCCTTCTGCTTCTCCTTCCCTCAAAACTGTGTGGCATTTCTCTTCTCTTTACTACGTGCCAAATGTTCCGCCCATCTAACTGATCTTGCTTTTATCACTCAGTAAACTTTGGTGAAGAGTCAAACAAGAAAGATCCTCAGTATGCAATTTTCCCTATGTTCTTAGACAAAACTGCGTAATTAAGAGTTTCGTTATAGAATAATTACTTAAATTCAATATTTAATGAAGTTCATCTTGTAAATATGATGGTCTGTCAGTTCCTCATTATATTTCCCGCCTTCCCGGAACTTGACAATTTATTGTCAAATATATCATTTTTTACCTTTGCAGAAGCACTTCAGCTACGATGATGATGATGTTAAAAAGTTTAAGAGTTAAAACACTAAAATTTTTGAAGGCGGTATAATGTCTCATGCTAGTGGAATGTGGCTAAAACTACTAAAAAGGCGCCAACACGCCACATTCCACATGCCCCGGACATTCTACTGTCTTCAAACATTTGTTATCAATTTCAGAATATACGGGCCCTATTCTCCACCAGTTTAAGGTAGTCCAAACCTTCACATCTTATTTATGCACGGTCAGTTTACTATTAGCAATTCATATAGCTCTCTCCTTCAAATTGTATTCATCATTTACCGCTTATACTCTATCAGGTATATAAAATCAACAATTTTGTTTGTGTTCACCTACATTTGATGGTATATATTTGTTATTATTTCGTCTAGTATTTTTATATATTTCTCATATCTCTTATTCGTGCTGTGTGTCCCACACTTCATCCTTTGCTTAAGCACTCTAATATATATATATATATATATATATATAATGCACATTACAAACTATGACGCACCTTGTTAGGTTCTATCCATCCTCTGCTTCCTATCTGTTAGGTCGAAATATTTATCCAGAACCTATATATATATTCCCCTGGAAAGTCTGAATGGAAAAACATAGTAGAATAACAGAATAGAATGAAATGTCAAGGACATATTTCGCTTTTTTTTGTCTCCTTGCTTGTATAGTGTGTAGTGTTATGTGGCAATCTAAACTATCCATATTACTTGCACATTATGCAGAATGAATTACATCATTAATATTCTGTGGCACTGTTCGCAACGCTAAATAATCATGAGTTACTTTCCCGTCAGTGAAATAATTATTCGAAATATTGAATTAGTCAATATAATTTTGCCTGTTGTTTTGTATGGGTGTGAAACTTGGTCGCTGACATTGAGGGAGGGAAGGAAGCTGAGGGTGTTTGAGAATATGGTGTTGAGGAGAATATTTGGACCTAGAAAGGACCAGGTAACGAGGAGCTAAATGATCTGTACTCTTCACCCAACATTGTGCGGGTGATAAAATCGAGAAGAATGAGATGGGCTGGGCATGTGGCGCGTATGGGTGAGGAGAGGGGGTGTATATGATATTGGTGGGGAAACCGGAGGGAAAGAGACCACTGGGGAGACATAGGCGTAGATGGGTGGATAATATTAGGATGGATCTCCAGGAGGTGGGATGTGGGTATATGGACTGGATTGGCCTGGCCCAGTATAGGGACAGGTGGCGAACCGTTGTGAGTGCGGTAATGAACCTTCGGGTTCCGTGAAATGCGGGGAATTTCTTGACTGGCTGCAAACCAGTTAGCTTCTCAAGAAGGACTATGCACCATGGAGTAAGTAAGTAAGTATTGAATTAGTCACTCGGTACAGAACATCATATAAATTAGCTTACGCCCGCGTCAGTCAGATAGGTTTAGTTGTAAGGAAACAAAAAAATTTTATTCTAATGCAAAGTGTTATTTCACATGCAGTATTTTTTTACAACATTCAGGATCTGTAATACCCAAACGGCGCGAAAGTAGAAACAAAAATCGTTGTTGGCCATTTTCCGTTAATTCCCAGGAGCAACTGGGGATAACCACAGACTGTCTAAACGATGGTGGTGGATATTAAGTATCGTTGAATTCAGGTAGAGACCGCCACTCATAGATCGGACAGTTTGATTTAGAATGCTAAGAATCTATCGTAGTAGTTTGGTGTAGTTGTTGACTGGTGAGATAAGAGAAAACAGTAAGGTACACTTTTCATGAGAAGCTTATTTACGATCTGACGTGCTTCAGCGTAACAGCTGTTTTCAGAGTGATATTGTAGGAAGATGTAATGATTTTTATATACACGGGTCCGTGCTTCGTGAATCGAATTTAATAATTTTACAACAAGATCCGACTTATTCAGTTTATTACATTTCTGTAGGCAACTCTACATGTTTCGGGTGTTGACACCCATCATCAGCAGCTCGTACAAATGTAAATAAAGCTTCTGGTATTGATTAACTGCAATTAGTAAAATACACTGCTATTAATAGTCATGTATAATTTGAAATTCTACATTGGTCAGATTGAATGTTACTAGCCTTGACAAATATGCATATAAAATATTGGTTAAATGCAGTGTTTTTAAAATTATGTACAACAAAATAAATAAAATGTGTAACAAATATATATATATATATATAGAATCATAATTTAGGTTATGTTGAAGTTCTATCGGAAAATGCAATAAACAAACTAGATTTGAGTGTATATACTTGTCTAACACAACTATATGATGGTAGAGAAATATATAGAATTTATTACATACAGTTGTATTCAACCCACATAAATCAAATATAGCTGCTTACTAAGTTTTTCCATTTCTCAACCTGAAGATGGCCAATGTAAAGTGCCGAAACATGTAGTTGTTCTTTATATAATAAATTCTATAAATTTCTCTACCATCATACAATTGTGTTAGACAAGTACATACACTCCAATCTAGTTTAATTATAAACACAACGGGGACGACGAACCTTATGGAAATAAACAAAATCAATTAATACTGCAATTGTACGAGCTCCTGATGATGGGTGTCAACAGCCGAAACATGTAGAGCTGCCTACAGAAATGCATTAAACTGAATAAGTCGCATCTTGTTGGAAAATTATTAAATGTAAAGATTGTTACGTATTAAAAATAAGTGTAAGATAGAATACAAATGTCATTGCAGAAAATAAAAGCAGTGACGAATGATGTAAAATGCTAATGGCTACACTTCATCAGTTTTATTGATCGTAGTCATATTTATATTTATATCTTTTACTTTTAAAATGCAGCGGTCTTGTTATCTTCCTGAAGCATTACGTGTTGCGGTCTGTGTGGATGGCTGTGTGAGCCGAAACATGTCGCAGCGTAAATAAACATCTTATTAAACGTACGACAAGTCTGCTTCACTGTCTCGCTGTTCGGGTTTACAAAGTAGCAATTTGGTACAAAAAGTCTCTTAACTTGTTTCCGGGGTTTAGCTGGTTTTAAATTTTATCGCCACATCGACTATACTGACTGAGACTGTCTCGTGGGTTTTCCCAATCCTCCAATTCAAATGGCTGGATAAGATCTTTCTTTGACACGACCGTTTCCTTCCAGTTTCTTTATAGTGGCGTGATTTTCAGGCTTCCGCCGCAATGGAAATGCGATCTGCGCTCTTCTGGGTCGTTACGCAGAATAGATTGGTAGTTACTGATATTTCGGGACAACCTTTCGGTCCTATCTTTAGCTTGATCTTTGAAGATGTGACCGATGGGTTGTCCCAAAACGTCAGTAAGTAACTTCCAATCTACGCTGCGTAACGTGCCCGAAGAGCGCAGATCTTCTTTATAGTTCGTTGTCTGCCATCTGCCTACTATTCCAATATACATAACAGTTTTAGGTTTTTGTGACCGTGCATAATGAACGTAGGGTGAAGAGAGAGAAACCAACAAGATGCAACTAATCCGATGTTTATTATCAAACTTCTATCTCAACATGTTTCGGGCATCATTATGCCCATCATCACGAGAACAAAGACCGTGTACTACTGTCGAACAGTAACCTTCATACAGTTCACACAGCTTACGATCCAGCTCCACACAACCACAGCCAGCACAACCAGTGCAGAACACCATATGCAGTACGGTCTTGTTCTCCTGATGATAGGCATATTGATGCCCGAAACATGTTGAGATAAAAGTTTGATAATAAATATCGGATTAGTTGCGTCGTGTTGGTTTCTCTCTCTTCACCATACATAATCGTACTTACCGACAGGACCGTAAAATGTACCACAACGTGATTAAGCGAAAACGTAAAATTAAAGTTTTCTGGAGTTTTAGCCGTGTCTACTGGTAAAGAATTACTGACGTTTAGGAGGCCTCACTATCCTTCCAAGCGTTGGTATCCACAACTGGATACGGCATAATATCACACAAGGGTTGAATGTTGAGTAACACCGCTGTGATAACCTCAAATGTCTTAGATAAAATCAACTTCCTAGCAAGATATTTCATTTGGAACCTAAAATTTATCAATATCTGAATTGGTTTAAGCGATAAAATTCAGATTTTTTTTTTCGTGTAAAGAAAACCTCTGCCCAATATACGCAAGCAGTTATTTATGTTCGTAACAAATGCAGACTGTATCTCGTCGCTTGATACAACTTTCAAAGGAAAGCAGTCTTTTGGATTTACATAAAGAGAAATTCAATTAGGACGCTCAGCTGCTGCTTGCGTTTTAGCAGCATGGTTGCAACTTCAATAAAATATCGTCTACCAGACAAGAAGTTATTGGTGTTTCCGTACACAATATAAGCTAAAATCATTCTTAGTAATTCCATTCATATCCACAATACGGACGGGTATCCGTTCGAGAGCCATACAAACACCGACGGCTCAGTAAATATACCCTGCGATCGAATAGTGTGGCACTCCTACTGCGGTTGAGGAGACCCGATTCATATTTCAGCCCACATATACCTCCATATCGCATAATGTTTTTCGTGCTCCTTATCAGTTCCTCCAGGCACAAGCTGGAATAATATATCGAATTGGGCGATTGTTATTTCCATCCACTTTCTTTATACTTCGGTATTCAAAACCATTTGCTGTCTGAGTGCTGACGGCCTATTGAAATAAACCGTACAGAAATAAAAAAAAGAGAAATACAGAATACGGCATTTGTCCCTCCCACGTCACCTTCTTTACAAATCCCGCCCTCTTCAGCAAGAATTATGAAATATATCTTAAACATGATTATATTATGTGTAGTTACTTCTTACTTTTGTAAAAGTAACGATACCAGAGATATTTAATACTGGAAACTGCAGCTAACCTTACTGTTGAGTGCACTTTGAAGTGTGTTTGTTAGATTGAAACTGAGGAGGTCCAAAAACTGAATATATTGACATCTCAAGATAATTCATATATTCACCATGGCAGACTACCGTAGGATTTTAAAGACTTAAAACATATTCAAACATATTTTGAATTGAACACGGGAAATACTGACAGGCACACATGCACATTTTAGTGTTTCTAATAGTAACACTTAGTTTTTTTTATTGCAAATTACTGTCTGTACACAACAATTGAATAGCAGTTGTAGTTTTACAACTGGTTAATCAGGCTACATGTTTCGGCCGTTTTATCCTGCCATCATCAGGTCTACAGAATAATATTGTCAATTAAGGTACGTTCGTTAACTCTGCCAATGGGATCCCGTTGGTGTAATTCAAATTCAAGATAAAAGCCAGTCAGACGCGCTTCATCTGCCACTACAAGAAGTTGGATATTAAGGTAGTAAAATATAACGCCGATATTTTCTTTAACAAAAAGTGTCTTATCAAAAAGATTATTCCAGATTACGCCAATATTACGAATCCCTTTGGTAGAGTTAACGAATGTACCGTAATTAATGATATTATCCTGTAGGCCTGATGATGGCCGGATAAAACTGCCGAAACATGTACCCTGATTAACCAGTTGTAAAACTACAACTGCTATTCAAATGTTGTGTATAGATGGTCTTTGCAATAAAAGCAAATTTTTACACGTGCACAACGGGATGGCATCATTCAAATATAAGTAACTCTTAGGCATGCCAGTGAGAATAATAATGAAGTGCATGGTGACACACTTAGGTTCAAGTAACACGTTGCTCGGAACGGAATTACTTAGTGTTATAGACATCAGAGGGATCGGACTTCGGCGTATCAACTGGTTGTTGTCAGGAAGTAAGTTGTACAATCTCTATATAATGAAGAGTATCACTGCCAATCCAACAGCTTCTTTGAAAAGAGAACTAGCAAATGGCTGTTGGCTTTATGGGAAGAAAATTGGAAATTTCCCTGTTTAGCAACGGTTTTCATGCGCAGTATTTCTGTTTACATGACCCACTGTCATGCACTGCAGTCCCCATGCGATACTATGCAATCAGCTTCATTGAATATACGCGCTACAAACTTGACGAGTCCATGAAACACAACGTCGTTGAATAAGTGGCGCTGTTACCTAGATTTCTTTTTTTGGGGGGGGGGGGGGGGGGGTGTGGAGGAAAAGCCCATCCTGCACAGGCAGTCGAAATGTAAGCGCTTCTGGAATGCTTCAGTGCGACATTTTTTTGCCGCCATTTGCTGCCATCTAGGCGTACGTATCCGCAACTATAAGAAGAACATAAAACATGGGAACAGCATAAAGACAGAATTTAAATCTTATGTTTATTGGACCGTGCATCATCTTGATAGTTGAATAAAGAGAGATCAACTTGTTGTCACATGCTTTATTATTTCATTATTTACTGCTCAACATGTTTCGGATGTTAATACATTCATCCTCAGGAGCTTGCGACTTATTTGATGCGTTATTACATGGGCTGTATTGTTCTGTAAGGATAGAGGTTGATGCATTAGCGTAGTTATTTAGTGGCGAGTGTTAGTCGTGACGTGCGTGGTTGTTTGAGAAAGCGTGTTTCTGTAAATGTTGGTTGGTGCGGTGTCTTATGGTTATTGAGTTTTCTTTGTGTGTGGTATGTTTTGGTAATGTTTCATGCACATATTCTGAGGTCTTATATACGAGCTTACACATACTTGGTTCGATGTGTGTTTGTGTTACGTTATGGTTTGGCTGGGGTGGTGTGGTATCCGGATGCAGGTGAAGCACTACTGGTCTGTTCATGTGGAATGTGGGGGTTGGGGGTTAATGACCGTTTGGAATAGGGGGTTTATTTCTCCTGGACTCTGCTCCGGAATGAGTTTTCCTTCATGGTGGAGGGACTGGATATAGTATTGTTCGTATGGCAAGAGTAAGTTTAGGTTATTTATGGGTTTGAGTAGGATCATATTACTATTCATTACCAAAACATACCACACACAAAGAAAATTCAATAACCATAAGAAACCGCACCAACAAACATATGCAGAAACACGCTTTCTCAAACAACCACGCACGTCACGACTTAACACTGGCCACTAAATAAGTACGCTAATGCATCAACCTCTATCCTTACAGAACAATACAACCCATGTAATAACGCATCAAATAGGTCGCAAGCTCCTGAGGATGGATGTATTAACATCCGAAACATGTTGAGCAGTAAATAATGAAATAATAAAGCAAGTGACGTCAAGATGGTCTCTCTTTATTCAACAGAATTTAAAGTCTTGTCTTATTTGTGCGATGGTACAGTGTAGCCTCTTATATCGCTGTGATACACCACAGAAATGTCTGAATTGGACTGTTTCCATCCCGCTGTGTACAAGTAACAAATGTATTAAATTGAACCGTCTTTACACAACACACAAATAACAGCTGCAAATCTGCAACTGGTTAATTAAGCGACATGTTTCGGCCTTATTCGGCCATCGTCAGGCTTACAATGTAAACCTTGGGATCCCATCGACATAACGAAGGTATTTACCTTAATTAACACCACCTTTTGTAAGCATGATGATGGCCGAATAAGGCCGAAACATGTCGCTTAATTAACCAGTTGTAGATTTACAACTGTTATTTGTATGTTGTGTAAAGACGTTTCAATTTAATAAATTTGTTACAGAGATTTTTGTTAAATCTTTCACGTAAATTCCCAATGTTCCTTCAAATACAACACTTTATTATTTCTTTCAACGCTACATGTTTCGATCGAAAGCCTACAAAAATCTTAAAAATTTTCTCGCAAATAGAGACAATTTACTTTCAGTTTTAAGGTTTTGTAGAGAACGCCTTATGATGATCGTTTTCGATTGAAACATGTAGCGTTGCAGGAAATAGTGATGTGAGTGTTAGACGGATAGTGTTTTATACTTACCAGTCCAACACTTAAAAGAAAGTATTAGTCACGTATTGTACATAATGTTCTAAAAGTGATGTAAACGAAGTATTGCTTTTTTCCATCATTTTCAGAATGTGCTTATGAAACAGCATGCTTTACTTCACGTGGCTGTCATTATTGTCTGTACCAGCACGTTGATGTCAGTTCTCTTCAAAAAGTATATCGGCTTACTTTATCTTGAAAAAAAAAGTATTAACTTGCATGTAAATAACGTGATGATGACAGGCGGCTGGAACATGTTGCTCTATTGATGAAATACAAACGTTGTGCGAACTACATTCTATTACACACAAAGGATTTTCAAAAATTACGTTAAACACGCTGATGCCTAGAAATTTATTCTGGCTTTGTTGCATTCATGGCACGTGCGAAACTGAGCGTTTGTTGTGTTGTTCTTTAAACTTCCTTTTGCAATAAGTGCCTTATAAATACAACGTGTCAGTCAATAACACAACACTTTATTTTATATACAATGAAAATAGTGTATTGTCAGGGCGACATGTTTCGACCTTTATTAGGTCATTTTCAGATACAGAGGTCCCGGGTTCGATCCCCGGCGCTACCAGATTTTCTGAGTAGTAGTGGGTCTGGAACGGGGTTCACTCAGCCTCGTGAGGTCAATTGAGGAGCTACTTGAATGAAAAAAGTA